>ENA-UOOR01000047-UOOR01000047.1-fermentation-metagenome-genome-assembly--contig:-NODE-47-length-171153-cov-43.997054_pt1 | contig 171153 bp, 120 predicted proteins | sample MGYA00245780_ERZ724029 | MGnify/ENA primary metagenome ERZ724029 (study PRJEB28704, sample SAMN03018315) | fermentation metagenome | biome: anthropogenic terrestrial biome; feature: soil...
GTAACCGCCGTCTTTTAGAAGTCTTCAGGATTAAACCTGAAGGCTTCTTTTTTTTTAATGCATATCAATCTGTTATAAAAAGAAATCCATAAGTTTAAAGGCTTTGGCTCCAAACTTATGGATAAAAAGACTAATTTTTAAAAACCTGTAACAGTTAATAAGTACTAGTCAAAAATTCTTCTACCGTTTTAAAGTAATTCTTCTATCGGCGATTCCGGAGCGTTCTTTTTTACAGAATCAATGCCATTTTCTCTTGCCACTTTAGTAGTATAACTTTCGCTTTTTCCAATGGTCTCTTTATTTTTCGCTTTTAGTGTAAAAGAGAAATTCTCCCCATCTTTGCGTTCGTAATTTGCATCATCAGGAGCATTTTTTTTCACAGATTCAACGCCATTTATGCAGCCCTGTTTGCTTGAATACCCCTCGCTTGACAATATTATTTGTCCGTTTACAGCTTTTAATCTGAAATAGAACTGTCCGCTTTTTTCGCTTTTGAAAACTTCAAACTTTGGATTTTTCATTACTTAAATAATTTAGTTAATAATCAAAGAATCTTTATATTACAACAAATTATCAAAAAAAATGTTTACAAAACCGTAACCCATCTATACGTATCCGGTTAATCAATGCTGCAGTTCCGCAAGCACCTGTTCTTCGAATGTAGCAAGTTCCTTTTCCGGTATACCTTTTGAAGATGTTTTAAAGGCGGTAAAATCAAGCAAATAAAGGCAACGATAAATGCATTTGGCTTCATGCTGACAACAATGCACTTGTATGCTAGAAACATTAGTACCCTGCCATCAGAAGCAAGAGTTCTATTGTAAATTTGCACAAAGAATCTGATGAAAGGGAAAAGGAACATAAAAAGAAAATCCCGCGTAACTATTTTATTTACACGGGATTTCTATTTTTTGTTTATCAAACTTACTTCACAAAAAGTTATTTAAAGGTTTGTTTACAAAACCGTAACCCATCCATACGTATCCGGTTCATCGCCGTACTGTATAGCTCGAAGTTTATGATATAATTTTTCGCTGATGGGACCAGCTTTTCCATCTTTGCAGAACTCATACGTTCTGTTCTCGCTGATATCATCAATGCGTAGTATTGGGCTAATCACCGCTGCAGTTCCACAAGCACCTGCTTCTTCGAATGTAGCAAGTTCCTCTTCCGGTATTTGTCGTTGTTCCACCGTCAGTCCCATATCTTTAGCCAGTTGCATCAAGCTTTTGTTTGTTATTGACGGCAAAATAGACGAAGATTTTGGAGTGATATACGTATTATTTTTAATTCCGAAGAAGTTAGCCGGTCCGCATTCGTCAAGATATTTCTTTTCTTTAGCATCCAGATAAAGCACAGCCGAGTATCCCATGTGGTGAGCTTTTTCGCCAGAGTACAAGCTTGCCGCATAATTACCACCAACTTTATAAGTACCTGTTCCTAGTGGAGCAGCGCGGTCATATTCTCTCATGATCACCATTGGTGTAGGTTTGAAACCCTCTTTAAAATATGGTCCAACCGGTGTTACAAAAATAATAAACGTATATTCTTTAGACGGGCTCACGCCAACCTGTGCGCTGGTGCCAATTAGGAGTGGGCGAATATAAAGAGACGCGCCACTCTCGTATGGAGGAACAAATCGAATGTTTTTTTCCACTGCCATGATCACCATTTTCTCGAAAAACTCGACCGGCAGTTCCGCCATCATTATCCCATTACAAGAAGATTGCAATCTTAATGCATTTTCTCTCATACGAAAGATTCTTACTTTTCCGTCTTTTCCTTTAAATGCTTTGAGTCCTTCAAACGCTTCCTGGCCATAGTGTAAAGCTGTTGCCGCCATGTGCAGATTCAAATACTCAGAAGTTTCAAGTACCGGGTCGCTCCATTTACCATCCTTGTAAAAGGACCTGACATTGTAGTCGGTCTTCATATATCCGAATGAAAGGTTTGACCAATCTATAGATTCCATTTTTTTAGAGATTTAGTTTGTTTTTTAGTTCGTTTACAGATTTGTATATATATAGGCAAAAGTAAGATTTATTTTTATAAAATATATCGTTATCACAACTTAAATAGTTATTTTCGCAATCCAAACCAGCATGATCGATCAAATAACAATATCTAAAATTCAAGATTCTGCACAAATTGTTGATGTAGTATCTGATTTTGTTACTCTTCGTAGACGAGGAGTCAACTTCGTTGGTCTTTGTCCATTTCACGACGACCATTCCCCATCATTCTATGTCTCTCCCTCCAAGAACATATGTAAATGTTTTGTCTGTGGAGAAGGAGGGACCCCGGTGAATTTCATAATGAAGCATGAGCAGCTATCATATTACGAAGCACTAAAATATGTAGCCAAAAAATATAATATTGAAGTCGTTGAGAAAGAGCTGACAAACGAAGAAAAAGAAGCCCAGAGTGTCAGAGAGAGTTTATTTATTCTCAACGAGTTTGGTCGTGATTATTTTGTGAAGACCCTTCATGATCATCCAGAAGGTTTATCTGTTGGAATGAGTTATTTCCGTGAGCGCGGATTCAGAGATGATATAGTTAAGAAGTTTCAGTTAGGTTATAGTTTAGAGCAGCGCGATGCCTTTTCCGTAGAAGCACAAAAAAACGGTTATAGAAGAGAGTTTCTTCTCAAGACCGGTCTCTCTACCGGAGGTGATAATGGTAGTCCCCTTTACGACAGGTTTCGCGGAAGAGTTATTTTTCCCGTTCACACATTATCCGGGAAAGTCGTTGCTTTTGGCGGTCGCATTTTAAAAAAAGCAGAAAACACAGGCAAGTACGTCAATTCACCTGAAAGTGAGATTTATTCCAAGAGCAATGAGTTATACGGAATATATTTCGCAAAGAATTCAATTGTCAAGCAAGACAAATGTTTTTTAGTAGAAGGCTACACAGATGTGCTCTCGATGCATCAAGCCGGTATTGAGAATGTTGTATCTTCTTCCGGAACCGCGTTGACCCATGGTCAGATACGCATGATTCATCGTTTTTCTGAAAACATCACTGTGTTGTATGACGGAGATGCAGCAGGAATCAAAGCCGCGTTACGTGGAATCGACCTGTTGTTAGAAGACGCGATGAATGTGAAAGTAGTGCTGTTGCCCGCAGGAGAAGATCCTGACTCATTTGCAAGAAAGCAAAATGCCGAATCTTTTCATAAGTATATTGAGCAGAACGAAACAGATTTCATACGATTCAAGACCCAGTTATTGTTAGATGAATCCGTAGGCGATCCCATAAAGCGAGCCGGAGTGATTTCAAATATAGTACAAAGTATATCCCTTATTCCCGATAATATTACCCGTGCAGTTTATATTCAAGATTGTGCCCGTTTGCTTGAGATGAATGAAGCCGTGTTAATTCAGGAAGTAAATAAGATTCGTCGTCAGAAATATGACAACAATGTAAAAAGCGAATCCAAGTCCACCTTATCCTATCCTCAGGTAGAAATTAAAAAAGAATCCAAGTCAGGTGAAGTATCCAAGTCCGCCACCGACATTAAGTTAAGTTCAAAATCACCATTTTTAAGATTTGAAAAAGAGCTTATCAGGTATGTAGTTCGATATGGTACGCTGCCAATCTATCAGAAATACAGAAAAGTAAAAAAGAAAGTCGCTCGCCAGATTGTCGAAGAAGAAGTATTAGAAGAAGAAGGTCCATCAGTAATTCAGTATATCCATTATGATTTAGAGCGTGATGACATTCACTTCACGAATTCGGTTTTTGCCCAGATAATGGATGAAGCCCTCAGTCGCTTATCCGACGCAGATTTTGTACCTGGGAAGTATTTTCTTTATCATTCTGACGAAATTATAAGTAAATTAGCATCAGATTTGATAAGTGATAAATATCAACTTAGTAAGTATCATGCTAAAGCTATAGGTGAGATATCAGATAAAGATATTGAAGGCGTGAGTCAATTTGATCAAAATAAATCTCGTTTGTTAGAGCAGAACAATTTGCTGATGCTTGTACCCCGAGCCACTACCGAGTTAAAAAATGCTCATGTTATGAATAAGATAAAAGAGATTAGAGACGCATTAAACACAGCCAGTTCAGAAGACATGTTAAAGTTAGTGGCTCAGCTTAAAGATTTGCAACAGATGAAAAAAGAATTAGCCAAAGTGTTAGGCGAAAGAATAATATTAAAATATTAATAGAATATGTTCTATTTAGAAACCAGAAATGTTATAAAACAATATGCAGAGCACCGCGCATTGGATGGTGTCAGCATTCAGGTTCCTCAAGGCACCGTGTTTGGGTTGTTAGGTCCCAATGGTGCAGGAAAAACCACTCTTATCCGCATAATCACGAGGATTACAGCTCCTGACACAGGCGAAGTACTTATTAAAGATCGTCCATCTACCAAAGAAGACGTTTATAATATAGGTTATTTGCCAGAAGAACGTGGATTATATAAAAAGATGAAAGTAGGCGAACAAGCTTTGTACTTAGCTCAGCTAAGAGGTATGAAGAAAGAGAAAGCCTATAGAGAACTGATGATATGGTTCAAGCGATTTGAGATTTCAGATTGGTATAACCGTAAGGTAGAAGAGCTATCGAAAGGAATGCAACAGAAAGTTCAATTTATTTCGACCGTTATTCACAATCCCGATCTGCTTATTTTTGACGAGCCATTTAGTGGTTTTGACCCTGTAAATGCAGAGATAGTTAAAAATGAGATGCTTCGTTTAAAAGACGAAGGTAAAACGATCATTCTTTCCACCCATAACATGGAATCCGTTGAAGCCCTTTGTGACAATATTGCCCTTATCAACAAGTCAAGAGTAGTTTTGCAAGGCAATGTTTTTGACATAAGAAAAGACAATCAGCCAAACACCTATAAGTTTAGGTTAACAGGAAATAAGTTTGATTTGGAAGATCAAGCCTTTACCATATTGAGTAAAGAGCCCTATCATGAATATATTGATGTCCGCGTCAAGAAACAGGAAAATATCGATAACAAATATCTGGCAAAACTTATTTTCGATAATTACGATGTCGTATCTTTTGAAGAAGAATTACCAACAATGAATGATATATTTATTAAAACCGTTACAAGCAAATGAATACATTAGCCTTAGTTATTGAACGTGAATATATTTCACGCGTAAAGAAAAGATCGTTCATTATTCTTACCATTGCAATGCCCGTATTATTGGTATTACTTGCGTTTGTTCCAATGTGGCTCTCGCAACTTAATGATTCGGGAGTAAAAAATATTGCAATTGTTGATAAAACCGGTTTGTATGCCAGTGAATTGAAGTCGACAGAGACTTATAATTTTCAGGTAATTACCGCAGCCCAGGAAGACGATTATAAGAAGCAGATAGGCGGAGATATTTATGGTATTTTGACCATTTCAAACGATTTGAGCAAATATCCAAATTCAGTTAACCTGTTATCAGAGAAGCAAGCTCCCGCATCATTGCAATCCCTTATTCAAAACGCTTTAAACGAAAAAGTAACGCAACAAAACCTTGATAACTTATCAACTCAAAGTAATGTCAGCGATCAATCTATTAAAGAAGTAAGGTCGATAATTGAAAAAGGCGGGAATGTAACTGTAAGCACATTAAAGTGGGGAAAAGATGAGAAAGCCTCAAAGACCTCGACCGAAATGGCCACAATTGTAGGAGGAGCCTTTACCATGTTGATTTACATGTTTATTCTGATGTATGGAGGTATGGTTATGCAAGCCGTTCAAGAAGAAAAGAAAAGTCGCGTAGTAGAAGTCATGGTCTCTTCAGTGAAACCCGTAGATTTACTAATTGGCAAAATAGTAGGAGTAGGGTTAGTCGGCATAACCCAATTAGTCATATGGACAGTCCTTACCCTTGTATTATTTTTAGGCGTATCATTTGTTTATAATACGCCCGAGCAAGCCCAGCTTATGGCCCAAGCAGGCAGTATGGGAATGGGAGATATTGATGTAAACAACATCATGGAATCTATTGTCAGTCTCAATTGGGTAGAGATAATTATCTATTTCTTTGTATTTTTTATTGGCGGATATATTTTATATGCCTCACTTTTTGCCGCCATTGCCGCTGCCGTTGATAGTGAAGAAGATACAAATCAGTTTATGATGCCAATAACAATATTGATTGTGTTTGCTTTTTTTGCAGGCATTTACAGTATTGACAATCCCGATGGTCCTTTAGCATTCTGGACCTCCCTGTTTCCGTTTACTGCTCCCATTGTGATGATGGTTCGCATACCTTTTGGCATTCCTTTCTGGCAGTTATTACTATCGTTAGTTTTACTTTACGGAACATTTATTCTTGTTTCAATTGCCGCAGCTAAAATCTATCGTGTAGGAATTCTGATGTATGGTAAAAAGCCAACATTCAAAGAAATGATGAAGTGGATGAAATATTCCTAAGTTAAAGAGTTTTTTTTAATATGAAGTTCAAGTTAATACTATTTTTTATTTCGTTTTCGACATTTGTTTCTGCCCAGTTAAAACCCTCTCAGCAATGGTTAGATCAGAAGTTTTCCATGTTCATCCATTTCGGATTATATTCTGAATATGGAGGAGTCTATGAAGGAAAGCCTGTAACTAAGGGTTATAGCGAGCAGATTCAATCTTTTGCAGGTATTTTTAGTGATTGGTATGGCGAAACAGCTCAAAGATTTAATCCAGTACAATGGAATGCAGACAGCATTGTATCATTAGCGAAAAGTGCAGGAATGAAATCAATAGTCTTCACTTCCAAGCATCACGATGGATTTTGCATGTACGATTCAAAATATACAGATTTCAATATTGTAGATGCCACTCCTTATGGAAGAGATTTGATGAAAGAGCTTGCCGAAGCCTGTAAAAGAGGAGGAATAGGTTTTTCGGTCTATTTTTCACTTATTGACTGGCATTATCCTCAAGCCTATCCCATATCAAGTCACAATGCCGATCCAAATACCCCAGAGCATTACCAGTTCAACTTGAAACAAGTAGAAGAAATAATGACTAATTACGGTCCCATTTCCGAAATCTGGTTTGATATGGGATCACTAACCCCCGAACAGAGTAAAGGTTTATATGATTTAGTCAATACGCTACAACCCGAATGTATGATTAGCGGTCGACTTGGTAATGATTATATTGATTTTGCTGTGATGGCAGATAATGAATATCCTGATTATAAGTTAGCCGTTCCATGGCAGACAGCCGCTTCGATGTTTGATGAAACCTGGGGCTATCGTTCCTGGCAACAAAGAGGAGAAGTAGGACCTAAAGTAGAAGAAAAGTTACGAAGCCTTGTGAAAGTGATCAGTCGCGGTGGTAATTACCTACTAAATATTGGTCCCAGAGGCGATGGTTCCCTAGTAGAATTTGAGAGAGACGTATTATTGAAAATGGGAAAATGGATTAGCGATAATTCCGAAGCCATTTATGGTTCAACGTCAAATCCTTTTGATCACACTTTTTCCTGGGGAGATATAACAACCAAGGATAATACAATTTTTGCTTTTATTGAAAACATGCCATCATCTAAAAAGGTTTTATTGGATGGATTTGAAGGAAAAGTAGATAAAGTATCTGTTCTTGCCACCCGTGAAGCTTGTGACTTCATCCAAAAAAATGAAAAGTTAGAAATTAGTTTACCGAGTAATCTCTCCGCTGTTGATTTACCAGTACTTAAAATTACATTTAAATCCGGTTTTGTAATAAAACCATCTCCAATAATCAGTTCAGGTTTGTTCACCCCTGAAAATGCCGTTCCTGTGTTCGGTCATTCAAGTTTAAATTATTATGGCGGTTATAAAAGTCTTATTGCCTATGACTGGGCATTTAGAACAAAGAGAAAAGCTGTTTCCCCTAAATTATTATTTTCTGACAATGAAAAAGGGAAAAAGCTAACTGTTGCAATCGATGGTAATCTCGAAGAAGTCGTGTTGCAATCGACAGAATTCAACTTAGTCAAGTTAGAATCGAACAGTGTAAAATGGGGCAATTTATTCAAAAAGCAAGGAAGTGGAGTCTTTGGTTTTGTAGAAGAAGAAAACAAATCTTTTATCGATACAAAAGCAAATGATTCAGATTGGACAAAAGTTGCTGATTTCTCTTATGGCGAAAAACTGCAAATGCCTTTAGGAATGCGAAAAAGTGTATTGTTTCTTCAAGAAATTGAATCGACCAAAGAACAACAAATTGCCGTAGAAATTGGAAGTGGAAACGCTGTTTATATACTGCTGAATGGTAAGTATATAACTGCTCATTTATCGCCTGAAAGGATAAAATATGAAGAAGAGATTGTGTTTTTGCCATTGAGAAAAGGTGATAATCAGCTGATCATCAAATATTACATTGGCTACGAAAAATCTTTGAATTATAGTATTCGTCCCCTTTCCGAGTGGCATATTTATTCAATTTCACTCCCATCCTTATCACTGGAAAAAGCTGATTTCCACACTATTTCCATTCGTTCTTCAAATCCAGAGTATAAAGTATCCCCATTGAGAATGAATAATATTCAAATAAGTTTCTGAAAATTATTAAATGAAAATTGGTAATATAGAATTTCCGAAATATCCAGTGTTTCTGGCACCGATGGAAGATGTTACGGATATTGGTTTTAGATTGCTCTGCAAACGTTTTGGAGCAGATATGGTGTTTACTGAATTTGTGTCGAGTGATGCTTTAGTTAGAGAAGTAAAAAAAACAAAAGAGAAACTCACCATTTCAGATGAAGAACGTCCCGTTGCAATACAAATCTATGGACGAGAGCCAGACGCAATGGTAGAAGCTGCACAGATTTGCGAATCAGCTAATCCTGATATTCTTGATATTAATTTTGGTTGTCCCGTTAAAAAAGTAGCCGGAAAAGGCGCCGGTTCAGGGATGTTGCGCACTCCGGAATTGATGCTTGAGATCACGAAGAAAGTGGTGAAAGCCGTAAATATTCCAGTTACTGTGAAGACCCGTTTAGGTTGGGACAGTGACACCAAAATTATCACAGAGCTTGCAGAGCAATTGCAAGATTGCGGTATTCAAGCACTGACTATTCATGGTCGCACTCGTGCTCAAATGTACACAGGAGAAGCCGACTGGACATTGATAGGAGAAGCAAAGAATAATCCCCGCATCCATATTCCAATTATTGGTAATGGCGATATTGATTCTGCAGAGGTATGTAAAAAACGATTTGATGAGACAGGAGTAGATGCCGTAATGATTGGAAGAGCCACTTTTGGTCGACCATGGATTTTTCAGGAAGTGAAGCATTATCTTCAAACTGGAGAACTTTTGCCACAAGAATCTTTTGGATGGTATCTAGATGTTTTGAAGCAACAGGTAAATCAAAGTGTTGAACGTTTAGACGAAAGAAGAGGGATATTGCATATCCGCAGACATTTAGCTTCATCACCTTTGTTTAAGGGGATTCCCGATTTCAAACTCACTCGTATTGCAATGCTCAGAGCCAATAGTGTGGAGGAGTTGTTTTCTATTATGGATGAAATCCCTGAAAAGTTCAACTTAGTTTAAACTGTTGATTGTGTTTGAAGTCAATATTAATAATCAGATATGGACTGTAATGAAAAAGTTTATTATACTATCAACATTTATATTTGTAATTATTGCTTCTGCAATGACACAATCATCCATCACCGAAAATGTTTTCAGGGAAAGCGTGAATAGGAAAGTGTTGCGTATGCAACAATCGATAGGCTTTGACGAGCAAAAAGCAGAGCAGCTCAAAGTTTTGGAGTTGAATTATTTGTTAGATGTTCAAAAGGCAGAGACCTGTTTTTTATGTAATTCCAAAAAGAAAATCGAAAAGTTGAAAAACAAACGAGATGAAGACTTTCAACGCGTTCTCAGTCGTGATGAGTATATAAAATACCTATCAATAGAAAACAATCTTATTAATGAAAACAACCGATTATGGTTGAAATAATCGGTTGTTTTAAATATATCTAATCGATAATTTATTTATGGATAGGATGAAGTAATGTTGGATTATCAATGATTACCCCATCTCTGTAAATATTCTCAATCTGAGAATGCAATCCTGCATCTTCGAATTGTTGAATTGCAGCACTTCTTGTTGAAAGTGCTGCTGTTGTGTAAGGCCGACCAGTGATCAATGAAATAGCCTTGGCAAAAAGATAGTCGTCAGTATTTCCAATCGGTCTCCATGTTTTTGTGTTATATTCCTGCGATTCAATAGGATAATCAGGGATTAATCCATTAGTTGCAATGAAATCCACTTTATTCTTATCCGTATATCTTCCTACAATTGGTTGCATAGCCCAATTCTTCAGTTCCGCTTTTTTAGTTGCATTTAATGAACTTTCGTCATATACATTTTGTACAATTCCACCATAGTTATTGTAAGCATGTATTGTCCATGAAGCGGTGTATTTTCCCCCTGTTTTTTCACCGATATGTTCAACAGTCATATAAGGAGCCAGGCAATGAGTAATAAGTTCCGAAGCAGAGTAAGAAAACTCTGTTGCAATGATATAAACTTTGTTGAGATTTAAGTTAGCAGATAATGGATTTGTAAATTTAGCATCATAATCGCCTAAATAATCGTTTCTATCCCATTTGTTAGCATCAAATTCTGAATTTACGAACTTGTTGTAACTCATTATCGTGAAAACCTCTTTATTTTTTACAGCATTTTCCAGAGCTATAAGTGAAGCCAGGTAAGTCGCCGCTGAAATTCCACCACCGGGATTATATCTTAAATCCAGTATTAAATCAGTGACGCCAGCCTGTTTAAAAGTTGAAAATACTTGATAAAGACTTTCGTTATAGTCCGTAATGAAATTTGTGTAGAACAAATATCCAAATTTTTTTCCGTCTATTTCAAATACGTCAGCAAATAATACCGGGTTCGTATTGATTGTTGCAGGAGTCATTTTTATTTGTCTTTCATTTATCAAATTCTGATCAAGAACCGTGAAAGTAGTTTCACTATTTGAGCCAAAAAGTATTCTGTAATTATTGCCATTCAGAACTGATCCGTTAGCATGAGTAATTACGTCACCTCTTTTCAATCCAGCATTGTATGCCGGAGTGCCCGGGTAAACATATCTAACAAAACCAATTATGCGAGTTTTGGTATTATCGGACCATAACGCTAAGGGAGAAAATCCAAAAGCACCTGTTGTTTCACCTTTAAAATCAGCCAGAAGAGCATCAATATCGTCTGTAATCCACGACCATCCATGCAGGATGTCCGTTTTAGACAAAACACTATTAAAATACTTTTTCGGATCCGTGTCTGTAGATGCAGGCTTCTTGTTTTTCATGCTGTCAGCCCAGAGATAAAATGACGACATACCGTCGTATACAAATTGCGAGACTGTATTTATTTGCGGAGTATCATTATTCTTTGGTTTATTTGCATCTCTTGATGTAATAATAGGATCGGACTCACATGAAATAGCCATTACGGCTATAAGAACTACTGATATAAGTATGTTTATTGATCTTTTCATTTTACGAAAAATAATATTCATTTATGTCTTAGACAATAAAAATTGAAAAGTATTAATCAATAATTAGATTTTTCAGAAATTTAACTTGCCTTTTCCTTGGCGAATTATTTCGATTTCGTCGCCTGTACAATCAATAACTGTTGATGGTTCAATGCCTCCCATACCACCATCTATTACTATGTCAGCAATATTCTGCCATTTTTCGTAGATAAGTTCCGGGTTGGTTGAATATTCTATCTCCTCAGATTCATCAAATATTGATGTAGTCATTATTGGATTTCCTAATTGTAGAACAATCTCACGAATAATAGAATTGTCCGGAACGCGAATGCCCACTGTCTTCTTGTTTTTATAAATTTTTGGAAGTAACGATGTTGTTGGAAGGATAAAAGTAAATGGGCCTGGCAGATTTTTTCGCATCATTTTAAATATCGGTGTGTTCACTTTTGCATATTCACTGATATTGCTTAAATCATTACATATTATTGAGAGGTTGCTTTTGTTTGGATTAATTCCTTTCAATGCACAAATTTTTTCAACCGCACGAACATTCAGTGCGTCACATCCTATAGCATAAAGTGTATCGGTAGGATAAACAATGGTTCCACCTTCTTGAAGAACTTTAACAACCTTGTCTATTTCTCTCGGATTTGGATTATCTTGATAGATTTTCAATAACATAATAACAACAAAAGTATAAAAAAATAGCTCTGATTAAACAATCAAAGCTATTTTTATGTTTATAAGACAGAAGAATTATCCATAAATAATTTTACCATTCTCGTCTTTATTTTCTTCAACAGCATTACTGTATTGTTTCATTGCACGTAAGCTCATTCCCATACTTGAGAATCCGCCATCATTGTAAAGGTTTTGCATGGTTACTTTTCTTGTCAAGTCAGAAAACATAACAATGCAATAATCAGCACAATCATCAGCGTTTGCATTTCCAATTGGAGACATTCTGTTTGCGAAATCCATCAAATCTTCCATACCTTTAACCCCGCTTCCAGCTGTAGTAAGAGTCGGCGACTGAGATATCGTATTAATTCGCACACCTTTTTCGCGTCCATAAATGTAACCAAAACTACGTGTAATTGATTCCAAAAGCGCTTTTGCGTCAGCCATATCGTTATAACCGTAGAAAGTACGTTGACTTGCTATGTATGAGAGAGCAATGATAGAACCTCCTTCAGCAATTGCATCTAATTTTTTTGCAGATTGCAACATCTTATGAAATGAAATTGCCGAAATGTCTAAAGTCTTGTTCAACATATCATAATCAATATCATCGTAAGTACGTTTTTTTCTTACGTTTGGTGACATTCCAATTGAGTGTAAAACGAAGTCGATTTTGCCACCCAAAATTTCAACAGATTTAGAAAAAACCATATCCAGGTCCTCCACATTTGTAGCATCTGCCGGAAGGATTTCAGCATTCAACTTTTTGCCTAATTCTGCAGTTTCACCCATTCGAACTGCAACAGGAGTATTTGATAAAGTAATGATTGCTCCTTCTTCAACAGCTCTTTCTGCTACTTTCCATGCAATAGACATTTCGTTTAATGCACCAAAAACAATTCCTCTTTTTCCTTCTAATAACTTGTGATTCATCTTATTTATAGTTTTGATTTCACATAAACTCTTCCTCTATATTTTTATAGGAAGACGAATAATGCACAAAAGTACAAAAAATGTGCAATATCACAACATATAATTATTCAAATAGTTCATCATAGAACTAATTAATATAACTTACGCTATTAATTTTAGTAATAATTATGCTTAAAGAGAAATGAGCATCATTATGGAAATGAATAAAGGAGTGAGAAATACACTCCTTTATATTGAAAATTTAAAGAGATTTCTATTTTGCCGAAACATCAATTTTAGCAGTTTCATTTTCAACTGTTATTCCTTTCCAAACCAAGGCCGCGATTGCTGCGCCGAGGAAAGGAGCCACTATGAAAACCCACAACCGTGTTAAAGCTGTTCCGCCCGCGAAGATGGCAGGTCCGATACTTCTTGCGGGATTAACCGAAGTACCTGTTATAGGTATACAAACAATATGTATCAAAACCAGCGTTAATCCAATAGCTAAACCTGCAAACTTGTTAAGTCCATTTTTAGCAGTAACTCCAAGTACTACAAGCACAAAAATGAATGTAAAAACTGTTTCAGCAATAAGCGCCTGTCCCAAATGGCCTTCAGGGAATCCGTTTGCCCCCGTCAATGTAGTTGTTGATCCTGAATCTTTTGCCAGGAAATAAAGAATTGATGAACCAATGATTGCACCAATTATCTGAAAAAGGATGTACATTCCAGCATCTTTTCCGCTCATCCTGCCTGTCATCCATACCCCCAAAGTAATTGCCGGATTAATATGACATCCCGAAATACTTCCTATTCCATATGCCATTGCAATTACAGAAAGTCCAAATGCGAATGCTACCCCTAATGTTCCAACAGATATAAAATTCTGTTCAACTCCTGCGAATACAGCAGCTCCACATCCCATCAAAACAAGTACCATAGTACCGATCATTTCTGCTAAATACTTCTTCATAATGTTTGAATTTAGTTAATAATTAATATCACCAGTGTGTCCATTAATAGACGATATAGAGTCAATAATTTATTAATCTGTTTAAACACTATTTTATTGTGGTAAAAGTAAGGCCTTTATAATCAGCGTAATTACAAAGAACTTATATCTCCATTGCAAAGTAAGGTTTTCTATTGATCCATTTTCCGCATGTGAAATCAGGAAAGTCCACCAATATTCCACCTTGAGCAATTGATTCTTCCGATAAAGCAGATATGGCACTCCATGCAGCAGCATCATAGCAATCTAAAGGAACAGGTCTATTTTCGCGTATTGCGTTAAATAAATCTGTCATCATAATATAATCCATTCCGCCATGTCCTGCATTTTGAGCTTCGTCTCCATATTTTTTCCAAAGTGAATGATCGTATTTACCGAACCAGTCACCTGATTTATCCCATTGGTGAGGTTTAGATTGTCCCTCAATATAAAGTGTGTCGCCATCGTTGTACCAAACACCTTCAGTACCTTGAAGTCTGAAACCTAAAGAATATGGTCGTGGTGAGTTTGTGTCATGAGTAACAATTATGGTTTCACCTTTTACTGTATTTATCATTGTAGTTACTATATCACCCAATTTAAAGTCGATATTTGCATAAGGATGGTTTGCTCCTCCATTATCCACAATAAATTTATGCAGACCTCTGCTCTTGGTTGTCATTGAAGAAAGTGAAGTAAATCGGTTACCATAGTTTATATTCAGCCAGTTTCCTACTGGTCCTATGCCGTGAGTAGGATAAATATCCCCATTTCGGTTTATTGAATGAAATGTACGCCAAACAGCTTCACCTATAGCTCCCGGGCCCATTTTTAAATCCGTTCCCGGTACATACGAATATGATTTTCCATCATTGAATTTAACTGCACGTAAATCATGTTCATATCCACAACGGCAATGAAGTAATTCACCAAAAAGTCCTTCTCGAGCCATTTTTAAAGCAGCCATCACGTCACGACGATAGCAAACATTCTCAAGAATCATCAATTGAGAACCCGTTTCTTCAGATGTATTTACAAGATCCCAACATTCTTTCATTGTATTGGCTGCAGAAACTTCAACGCCAACATAAGGAACTCCCGCTTTCATGGCAGCAACAGACATTGGTACATGCCATTCCCATGGACTTGATATAATTATGACATCGAATTCCTCTTTCTTAAGCATGTTTTCATATTCAAGCTCTCCACCTTTATACACTTTTGGGAATTCCTTTTCTCTTTTTTTAAACGTTTCCTTTGTCATGTTTAATGAGAAATCCGAAACATCGCAAATTGCAACTATTTCTGTATCAGGGAATGATAATATATTATTAAAATGTTCTTGTGAGCGGAATCCCGTTCCAATAAAACCTACTCTAATTTTCCCTGATTTTGAAGGTGTTCGTTTTTTTTGTGGGGCAATTGTATTTTGCTTTTCTGCTGCATTTGTACCTAATGTAGTTGTTGCTATTCCTGCACCTGCAAAAGCAGCTTTTTTTAAGAAATCTCTTCTTGTAGTTGTCATTTTATCTTATATAATTAGTGTGAAAAATTCAAGAGGTTTAAACAACTTGTCATATTACGTGTTTTATAACAGAACAAATACGATAAAAATGATTGTTTATTTCAGTCAATTAGTTTTAATGCATATATTCTTTGATTAATTGAAACGACGAACAAACTTCTTTCTCAATTAATTAAGATTATAATTTGCTGCAAATATAACTTTTTATTGGGTCTGTTCAAATTTTCTGAACCAGAAAATTCTTTTTTACATTGTTTATAAAGAAATAAATTGAAATAATGAGAGTTACATATATTTTTCATAGTTGTTATGTAGTGGAATGTGAAGGCTTTTCCATGATATTTGATTTTTATAAAGATACTAAACAAACTGACGGTTCTATGTGGGTAAATGATTATCTGTTGAATAAGAAGGAAGATTTATATGTTTTTTGTTCACACTCGCATCCTGACCATTACAATAATGAGATTTTACGTTGGAAAGAAAGGAAAAAGAACGTTCATTTTATCTTTTCTAATGAGGTTGCCGAATCAACAGGAGAGAAGCTTGCCGATGTAGTTTATCTTGATAAATGTAGTATCTTTGAAGATGAAAATTTGATGGTGAAAGCATTCGGCTCTACAGATATAGGAGGCTCGTTTTTAATAAAAGTCGGCGAGAAATATATCTTTCATGCAGGAGATTTGAATAATTGGCATTGGAGTGAAGAAGTACCATCAGCTGAGGCATTGATATATGAGAACAATTATTTGTGCGAGCTTGAGTTAATGGCTGAAGAAGTTGAACATTTATTTTTAGCAATGTTCCCTGTCGATCCCCGTTTAGGAAAAAATTATATGAAGGGAGCCGAACAATTTGTTTCTCGAATTCAGACTAATTATTTTTTACCCATGCATTTTAGCGAACAATATGAAAGTGCAAACGCTTTTGCTGATATAGCCAAAACCCATAATTGCAAATATTTAACATTATCCCATCAAGGACAATCTTTTAAAATATAAATTAAAATGGAAATTAAATGTAGATTTGATCATTACAATATAAATGTTTTCGATCTTGAAAAGAGTCTTAAGTTCTATAATGATGCATTGGGACTGAAGGAAGAACGGAGAATTGAAGCTGCCGATGGCTCATATATAATAGTATATTTAGGCGATGGCAGTACGGGTTTCCTTTTGGAATTGACTTGGCTTAAAGATTGGGACAAACCATATAACATGGGTGATAATGAACAGCATTTATGTGTGCGAGTTCCTGGTGATTATGATGAGGTTAGGGCATTTCACAAGAAGATGAATTGTGTTTGTTATGAGAACTTTGATATGGGACTTTATTTTATTGTAGACCCTGATGGTTACTGGATAGAGATCTTACCCATGAAAAAATGAACAGAAGATGATAGATTATTTCAATTATAACCGTCGACCAACAGTTGATGTACATGTCGGAAATATTATGATGGGTGGTAATTATCCTATTGTAATTCAGACAATGACAAATACAAATACGCTTGATACTGATGCAAGTATAGCTCAATGTGAACGTATTATTGCAGCAGGGGGAGAATTGATTCGTCTAACCACCCAGGGAGTGAGGGAGGCAGAGAATTTGAAAAATATTAAAGATGCCTTACGCCATAAGGGTTATACAACTCCTTTGTCGGCTGATATTCATTTTAATCCCCGGGCAGCACTTGCAGCTTCAAAGATAGCAGAAAAGGTACGCATCAATCCCGGCAACTTTGTAGATAAGCAAAAGCTTTTTGCAGAAAAAGAATATACAGAACAAGAATATTCCGTTGAATTGGAGAAAATTCGTACTCAGTTTGTTCCTTTTCTGAATAGTTGTAAAGAACATCATACTGCAATTAGAATTGGGGTAAATCATGGTTCTTTATCTGACAGGATCATGAGTAAATATGGTGATACGCCTGAAGGTATGGTCGAATCATGTATGGAATATCTTCGGATTGCTGTGGAAGAGAATTTCACAGATATTGTAATTTCCATGAAAGCCTCAAACACATTAGTGATGACAAAAGCTGTGCGATTGCTTGTCGATAAAATGGATAAAGAAAATATACACTTCCCATTGCATTTAGGTGTAACCGAAGCAGGTAATGGTGAAGATGGAAGAATAAAATCCGCAGTAGGTATAGGCGCATTATTATCTGATGGATTGGGAGATACTGTTCGAGTATCGTTAAGTGAAGATCCTGAAGCAGAGATTCCTGTAGCGAAAAAACTGGTCGATTATATATCTATAAGACAAAATCATCCAACAATTGAAGGTGCTGTTTATGCAGGCTTTTCTCCTTTCTCAACTGATAAAAGAGAAACCACAGCAGTTTGGAATATTGGTGGAGATTTTCCACCGGTAGTTGTTTCAGACAGAAGCAATGTAAGTGATTTTTCAATAAATCCTCATAATATACCTGATTATGTATATGTTGGGAGTTCCGTTCCTTCTGATTTTCCAAAAGGATTAAAAGCAATGGTCGATTTTGAAGGTTGGAACAACAGAATTGATGAATTTCCATTGTTCACCGTTCAATCTTTATCACAATTGGAAACTTGCTCAGCAAAACTGAAATTCCTTCATATCTCATATTCTGAGTTAAATGACGAGATTATATCAATATTGAATTCATTGAACGATGTTGTGGTTATTTTATATACAAATCATGTAAATGGAGTAGGCGAGCAACGTGCCTTTTTTCATCGACTACTTATTGAAGAAATAAAAGTTCCAGTAGTTGTTCAACGTTCATATAATGAAGATATTTCAGAAGACATTCAGGTAAAAGCCGGAGTTGATTTTGGTACTTTATTGCTTGATGGTTTTGGTAATGGTATTATGCTGAGCAATAGAGGTACAATAGAATCTAAAGATATTGATTCATACGCTTTTGGTCTTTTGCAAGCAGCTCGTGTACGGACAAGCAGAACAGAGTTTATTTCTTGTCCCAGCTGTGGAAGAACCTTGTTTGATCTCCAGACTACAGTTGCCGATATCAAAAAATCTTTTTCACATCTTAAACATCTGAAAATAGGTGTCATGGGTTGTATTGTTAACGGTGTAGGTGAAATGGCAGATGCCGATTATGGTTATATCGGCGCAGAACATGGCAAAGTTTCTCTTTACAAGAAGAAAATATGCATCGAGAAAAACATTCCTTCGGAACAAGCAGTAGAGCATCTTGTGCAATTAATCAAGGATAATGGCGATTGGATTGAGCCTGATCAAAATTGAGAAATAATCGAATTACGTTATTTCTTTTTGGAGAATTCCAAAAAAAGTAGTAATATTGCACCCGCTTTCGTAATAAAACCGAAACGAAGGTCCCATAGCTCAGTTGGTCAGAGCACCTGACTCATAATCAGGGAGTCCTTGGTTCAAGCCCAAGTGGGACCACAATTAATATTGCGCAATTGACGATATAACTGTCAGTTGCGCAATTTTTTTTATATAAGGCAAATCTATGCGAATCACATTTTCAATATATGAGAGGATTGAAAAGAAAAATTCATAAAATCAATTTATTAGAAATAAATTAACTAAACTTGCAGTGTTAAACTTTAGTTTGAAAAACCTTCATTATTAATTAAATGATTGACTAAATCGAAATAATATATAGACATAATGAAAAAAATATACAATTATATTGTATTTATTTCTGTTTTTATTGCATTAGTAAACTCGGGATGTAAAAGTAATTTCACAACAAAAGTTACTGTTCGAGCGAATCAGTGGTATTTCAACAACCAAATTATCAATAAAGGATCGCCAGCTGAAGGATTACTAATGAATGTACGTATGGTTAATTCAGTTTTTGAGGACAGATCAACTCAATTATCGATAAATATTCCCAATTTTGATTCGGATACTAATACTAACGAGTTTATTTCGATGCTTTCTGAATATGTGTCGAACGGAGTAAATGCGTTTACGATTTCACTTCAGGGAGGATCACCTGGTTATGATGGAGCAATAAATACAGCATTCAATGCCGACGGATCACTTCGGAAAGAGTATTTCGATCGAGTCGAAAGAGTAATCCGCGCATGTGACTCTCAGCAAGCGGCAGTAATTCTTTCCTGTTTTTATCAACGTCAACACTCCCATCCTTCATCATTAAAAGGTAAAGAGGAAATTAAAAAAGCGTTAGTAAATGTAGTAAACTGGATTAAAGAAAGAAAATTCACAAATGTTTTACTTGAAATAACTAACGAATATAATCATGATGGATATAAAAACTGGCCCGATGGTGAGTGGTTAGTAACCGAACAAGGACAAAACGAATTGATTATGATGGTTAAAAGATTGTATCCATCACTCTTGGTAAGTACAAGTGGTATGGGAGATGGAACATATCCACCACTTCTTACAAAAGAATCCGATTTCTTTATTATTCACTTTAACAATACAGCCATAGAAGATATTCCAATAAAAATAAAAGAACTAAAAAAGTACGGAAAGCCTATTATTTGCAATGAAGACGACAAGCTAAAAAATCAAGGTGCATTTGCAATGGCTCTATCAGTTTTAAACGGATGTGGATGGGGATATATGAATTATCCAGTTAACCAGGAAGCTCCTTTTCGGTTTAAAGGGATAGCAGACGATTCTGTTGTTTATAAAATGTTTAAGAATGTTTCATCACCTGGTTTTCAAATCGATCTTCATTCAATGAAAATACCTTCAAATACGATTACCTCACCAAATGACGATGATATTTTTAATGTAGGTGAAAAGATCATTATTAAATAATTATTTTAAAATAATTCTGAAATATAGACACGACATGAAATTACGAATTTTTATTACAATAATTGCATTACTTGGGATCATAATGTCAAGCTGTTCACGAACATATTATCCAACTTCCGATTTAAACGGTGGATGGAGAACTTTAAAAGGAGCGAATGAAATCAATGAAAAAGCAGGTATTGATATTCAAAAATTAGATGATGCATTTGAATATATTAAAGGAAGTACAAAAAATGGCGGATTATTGGTACTCCGTGATGGTTGGTTAGTATATGAAAGATATTTTGGTAAAGGTCATCGTGACGCTACTCCCAATCTGGCATCTTGTGGTAAATCATTTACCAGTGCAGCTATCGGAATCCTAATTGAACAGCATCCGGAATTATTTCCTGAAAGATTAAATCAAAAAATTTTTAATCCGAAGTATCTTCCTAATGACTTTTTCCCATTATCAGATCTCAGGATGGAGAATATTAAACTTGGTCAACTTTTATCATTCTCAGCTGGAATTCGTGGGAACAATCCAGTTTATGTAAAGAATCAGCCACAAACTATAAATCCCGTTGGTTTAGATGGATGGCAAGCTATGGTTGACGAATATGTTCTTGGAAAAGAAGATGTTGTAGATGGTAAAGTTAGTTCTTCAACAAAAACATTATGGTGTGAACCTGGCGAAGGATATTCATACGCTACAGCATCAATGCACATTGCTTCAATTATGCTTCGCCACATTTCTGGTATGGAGTTGCAGGAATTTCTCAACAAATATTTAGCAAAAGAGTTAGATTGGGGATATTGGAATTACGCCTACAGAAATCAGCCTTTGATCAAGCATACTCCGGGAGGTGGAGGAATTGCGCTGAGAGCAACTGATATGCTCCGCTTTGGCTATCTGATGTTAAATGAAGGTAAGTGGAACGGTAAACAAGTCATACCAAAATGGTATGTAAAATATTGCTCGCAAGCTTCATCATATAACATTCATTATCCTTACAGTTTGCAATTTGAGGTTAATTCAAATGGTCATTGGCCCGATTTACCTCGAGATGCATATTGGAAATCCGGTTCGGGAAACCATTGTATTTATATAGTTCCATCACTTAAACTAGTTGTATGGAAACTAGGTGGGCGTGACGATCAATACGCACAGGAGAACACAGGTGCTAGTATTGATCCTAAAACTTTGACAACAAATGATCGAAAAAACTGGAAAGCTACAGTTGATGAAGAAGAAGCTATAATAAAAACGCTAAAAATGGTAATTGATGGTATAAAAGTTAATTAATTAAATGCTACATATGAAAAACAAGTATAAATATTTAACAAGATATTTCTTTTCATTATCAATCAACATTAAGAATTATCTGATATGTGTTATTTGGACCAAATACGTTATTGTACAGAAGAATGAAATTTTCATCAAGTACTATATCCCAGTTTTGGCCATCTGCCAATCTTGGATTATTCAATCTTTCCGGAAAAATATGACTAAATGGCAAATCCAGGACATGTACCTCTTTAAAATGATCACCTGATACTAGCCGATGAGAATAATTTATACCGGTATTGATTGTCAGAATATATTGCTTATCTCTATATTCCCCAGTAACTGTAAAGTCTCTTTCCTCGGGTTTATCAATAAGTCTTACATCCCATTTAGGGTCACCATATAGAGCTAAAATATCCAGATCGTACCAAAAACCAACTTCATCATTTGTTGGTTTTCTATCTAAAACTTCTTCTAATCGCTCTGCAGCTAGGCTCATTATGTTACTTTCATTATAAGTGTAGGGCTCATCTAATATCTTGGGATACATATTATTCATTTGAGCCAACATGTCTTGTTGATTCAAAAAGAACGACTCTGCAATTGTATATCTTCCAGGAGAAGTTAAAAAATATTTTAATCCACCCCATCCGCTTCTTCCATACCAAGTAGATACTACATATCCTACAAATGTTGTAACATTTGCACTATTCATCCATGCTATGGCCATACTATTTTTTGTGTTGTCAATATTGCCAATCAAACAGTTGCCAATAGGCAAATAAACCCTACGCTTGCCTGATTCTACCAGTTTTTTATTTCCTTCGGGCAACTCAGCATATAATTCACCATCTTTGGCTTTTATAAATCCGGCAGAAAAAGGCATTTCAAGTGCTTTCTCTGAAGCATGTGAAGCCGTAATAATCAGGTCTGGATCAACCTTCTCATACATTTCATAAAAAATGGGCAGAAGATCCGGTACTTGCTGTGAACCGCGAGTTGCAGGTATAGTTTTGAGTAATCTCTCTCTTTTTACTGATTTATCCCCAGGCATCTTATAACCATAAATTCCCATGTTTTGGTCATCCATATAAGCGTAGGAATCAAACCATTTTCCTTCGTCTGTTTCCATAATTGTTGAAACACAACTTTTAATTATTAATGGTTCTGTGCTATTATCAACCATCTTCTCTGCCGATGCAGCTTTATATCCGGTAATAACTCCCCACAAAAAGTCGACATAAATATCATCATCGATAGTTCTACTAAATCTGTTAAGCCGAATTATAAATTCTCGATTCAAATATTCAGGCTTATCTACTATACCTACATATTTAGGTTTAATTTTTCTGACTTGACTAAGCAATTCATCAGGATACTGCTCATAATAAATCACCGGAGCATTATCATGTTTCGTTGATAATTTTTGAACTACTTTATTCCAATCGGAATCATTTTTAATTGATTGATTTGCTAATACCAAATATTCATTATTTTTTACTTGTGCACTACATAAGGCATAGGCTGGAGTCATAAAAAAAAGAACGTAAAAAAAAATGGATATTATATATTTTCTCATATTAATTATGTTTTATTACTCGCTGGAATTTTGTGTTAAAATTACTCCTTTATCTTCATAAAGTATTATATTCTCTTGATAATTTTATGAAAAGCTTTTATTTAATCACTTTATTTAAACTCGTTGTCTGGTTTTTGGGGAGTATCATACTCAGAAGAATTACACTTTTTGACATTAAATTTCAAGAGAAACTTAAATTTATTGCCGAAATGTGACGAAAAATCAAAGATCTGTGTTAATTAGTTTGTGAGAGAAGGTTATTCTTTTATGAAACTTGAAGTAATAAATTTAAGTTTAAGCGTTCTTTGACGTATTGATTTTTTTAGTATATTTGTATACCTTTAAATAGTTTAAACTTTAGTCTCATGAAAAGATATACATTTTACGTGTTCTTAATATTAACTTCTTTGCTATCAGCGCAAAATACATCTGGACAATCAATAATTTTACCCGGTGAACCAAGCACTATCCCTGCAGTCGATTATGTACATTTTCCAAGCAAAATGCATGCCTTTGTATGGCGTAATTGGACAATGGTTCCCAGATCGAGACTTGCCAAAGTATTGAATACCTCGGAAACGAATATTCAAAAAATCGCGACTTCCATGGGATTGCCCAAACAGAAACAAATTGATCCAATTTGGAACAGTTCAAAAGGATATATCACCGTTTTAAGACGAAACTGGCATTTACTTCCTTATGAACAGTTGACGGTTCTGTTGGGAATAAGCAAAGAGGAATTGGCTTGGAGGTTAATTGAAGACGATTTCCTTTTCGTTAAAATGGGTTCTATGAAACCATATTGCGAACCATTGAGATACGCTGAGCCAACACCCGAAATGGAACAAAAGGTACGCAAAATTGCATCGTGGACAAATGAGATTAATAAATTCTCCAGCGCTGAAGTTCCACGATTCCGTTTTTTTGATGAACAAAACGCTCAATCCCAAGATGTGGTTTTAGAAGACAGTCAGTTGGACATACGGATGATATTTTCGTACAATGCGGAATTTGGTGACCCATTAATAGATCCGCAAATAGCATCTTATCCCGATCATCTTTTGAAAAAGCTGTCTGAAAAAGGAATAAACTCCGTATGGATTCACTCCGTTTTAAGAATGTTAGTACCGGAAGATGGCATTTTCCCCGGATCAAAAGATTATTCAATCAGACTTAATAATCTAAAGAAATTGGTTGATAGAGCTGCCAAGTATAACATAAAAGTATATCTATATGCGAATGAGCCTCGTGCAATGCCCGAAGAGTTTTTTAATTCTCCCGAGAGGAAAAGTCTGGCGGGAGTTAAAGAGGGGGGACTTCAAACGCTCTGTACTTCTGATATTAGAGTGCTTGATTGGGTTAGGAATTCATATGAAAAAGTTTTCAAGGAAGTTCCCGGGTTAGGGGGAGTTTTCACGATTACAGCATCTGAAAACCTTACTAATTGTGCATCACATCATAGACAAACTCAATGTGAACGATGCAAAAATGAATCTTATGATAAAATAATCGCAAACATTAACAATGTAATTTCTGAAGGAGTAAAGAAAGGGAATCCAAATGCAAATGTCCTGGTATGGGATTGGGGATGGAATGATGGATATGCTGAAAAGATTATCAATCAGCTATCCAAACAGTCATGGTTAATGTCAGTAAGTGAGTGGTCGCTTCCTATCGAACGAGGGGGAATAAAATCGACAGTCGGTGAATATTCGATCTCGTCGGTGGGACCCGGTCCGCGTGCATTAGAACATTGGAAAATGGCCAAGAAAGCGGGCCTGAAAACTGTAGCCAAAATTCAGGTAAATGCTTCTTGGGAGCTGGGATGCGTTCCTGTGATCCCTGCAATGGAACTGATTGCAAAGCATGCGAAGAATCTTTCGGCCGAATCTATCAACGGTATTATGTTCAGTTGGAGTGTAGGTGGATATCCATCACTCAATTTAGCAATATTCCAAAGCATTTTTAATGGTGATAACACCGACTTGCTTCACTATGCAAAACAATATTATGGCGCAAAACCGGCAAATTATATTTGTAAAGCGTGGCATTATTTCTCCTCCGGATTTGCAGAATTTCCATATAATATTACCACTTTGTATAGTGGTCCACAGCATGTTGGACCTGCAAATTTGTTATATATCAAGCCAACTCATTACAAAGCTTCAATGGTTGGTATTCCTTACGATGATCTCGATTCATGGCGTTCAATATATCCTGCAGAAGTTTTTATCGAGCAAATTAAAAAAGTGTCGGATAGTTTTGATTCAGGTTGTATGGAACTGGAAAATGCGTTACGACATGCAGATAAAGAAGTGCTTCCATTGATTAAAAGCGATTTGATAAGAGCTAAAGCAATTCAATTGCATTTTGCTTCTGTCGCAGCTCAATCCACTTTTATTAATGAAAGAAACAAGTATTTATCAGCAAACAATGTTACGGTAAAAAAATACTGCCTTGAAATAATGAAAAAGAGTGCTAATGCCGAGAAAGAAATAATAGAAGCATTTTTACCCTTAGTTCTTCAAGATCCAATGCTTGGTTATGAATCTTCTAATCAGTATTTTTACGTGCCGCAGGATTTGAAAGAAAAATACATTAACATTCATCATACTTTGGAATGGATAAATACCGAAATTGAAAACCTCAATAAGAGTTAATCTCTTATTGGATAAACAGAAATGCAATCCTTTAGAGTTTTATTTGAGCGATTATCTTTTCCCAAACATCGGGAAAGCGATTTTTGAAACGGTTTACTTTCCATTTTCGTCTCAAACCTTTTGCCCATTTTCTCCACCAGCAAGCAAAATAAAATGTTGCAGGCATTAATAAAAAGTAAGCAATACTCACGCCCAAACTCATTGTAGTTATTCCTATAATAATGGTTTGTATCAAATCAAAAATAGGAACCAACAACATACCAGAAGCATAACGAACAGATGGTATAAATTGTTCTTCTTTGAATAATCCCAGCAACTTTTTATAACCTATTATTGGGAATATACCATTTATAAACCCAAATAAAGCAATAGGAAAAGTCACGACTAATAGCAGAGTCTGAAGTAATAATGATAATGCTGCAGAGGGATTTGAAACAGGATCTTTTGAGGTCAATCCGTATTCTTTCAGTGTTTTATGTGCTGAACGAAAATTCTCAATCTTTGAATCAAAAGTCTGACAGTCGTGCTCAAACAACTTATCTAATTTACGAACTATGTCTTGTGAGGCAAGTAGATAACCTTCTTTGTTTTTAGGATACCTTTGTTTAGCTAATGTATGAGCATTCCAGTCGATAGCATGAACATATTCATCATAATATTCATCATTCTGTATATCAACAATTAACTCGCTCAAGCTTTTCCCTAAATCTTGTCTAATTTGATTTGCAGCAAGTTGAGGATTGATTTCATATTGCTCTTTATAGTCCGACATTAAAATCGGTTTCCCAAAAGTAATATATGCGTCTGATAAAAAACCAAATATATCAGGATAGTAGATACCTACAGGAATTACTCTGCTCCCTAGTGTGAAATCAAATTCTTCTTCAATAGGAAAAACTATTCTTGGAATAGCTTTCTGTATGGGCAGTAATGATAATTTTGGATTATGTCTGCCTTCAGGAAAAAGAGCCAATGGGATCTTCTTTTTTAGCAGATTACCACTTAATTCAAATGACTCTTCATTGTTTTTCAAATTATCCACGCCATCGCGAATGCGATAAACCGGCATAATATGAAGCCATACCAATATTCTTGCGATTTTTGGATTCTTAAAAACATCAGCTCGTGCAAGAAATACTAATTGTTTTTTGCTGATAAAGTTAATGAGAATCATCGGGTCAATCACTGCATTCCTGTGATTGGGAGCAAAAATCAATGGATAATCCGTATCAGCATTTTCCTTTCCAACATATATAAGTTTCCCGAAATTTAATCTTAATGCAAGGTTTGTAAAAATGCGCGTAAAGGCATAGCCTCTATTGAACTCGTATTTCATTTGTTACTGCTATAAAATTTAATGGTTTTCTTCTCCAGTAGTATGCCAACATTAATCCGGCAATAATATGCCAAATACCCCACCAAGCGGCTATAAAGGTCATACCTCCCAGCTCTAAAGTAGCAGGAAAAATGCGTGGATTGAATATTAATGCAAGTCCTAAACCAGAGTTTTGAATTCCAGTCTCTATTGAAATTGTGCGACAGTCTAACTCATTTAGCTTTAATGATTTTGGGAATAGATAACCTCCTAAAAACGCTATGCCGTTATGAATCAAAACTATAAAGAACACAAGATGAATGTATTTTAAAAATAAGTTGAAGTTACCTGCTAATGCTCCTGCAATAAACGCAATGAAAAAGAGTATAGAAGAGTACTTTACATATTTTGTAGTCTTTGTAACAAACTTAGGAAATTTATATCCAATAATCATTCCAAGTATAACAGGAATTCCCAGAATAATGAATACTGTACGAAACATTTCTAATCCATCAATAGTGATAGGTACCAATAATGGTGATTGTCTGGCATAAAGGCCACCCCAAAAAGCAAAATTTAGAGGAGTCATAAATACGCAAAGAACAGTAGTAATTGCGGTAAGACTAACAGATAATGCTACATTTGATTTAGATAGTGCAGAAATCATGTTGGAAACGTTGCCTCCCGGGCAAGCTGCTACCAGAATCATTCCCATTGCTACAGTATTGCTTGGCTTAATAATTAGTACAAGCAAATAAGTCAAAGCTGGTAAGATAACATACTGAGAAACAACTCCTGTGATAACTGTTTTTGGATTCCTAAGAACATCCTTGAAATGTTGAGGTTTAATCCCTAATGCTACGCCAAACATGATAAAGGCGATAGCGATGTTCATTAAATTTACACTTGTTTCATTGAAGTTAAGCTTAACAGAATCAAGTTGTTCTAAGTTGTTGAACATTGAAATGAGAGGTAGATTGTACATCGCTTTTTGTTTTCTTGTTACAAAGATACAATTTAATAATATTCTAATATGTTAATGTAACCTACTTTTTGAATTGGTAGACTTCAGTAATTATCAAATAGATGTTTTACGTTTATTTAAGTGTCTTTAATTTAATACTTCCACTAAATAAGACGGCAAGTTAAGATAAAATTAATATATTTACAAAACAAAACGTACTTCAAAATTGTAAAATTATTATGAAATTAATGAAGTACACTATTCTTATGCATATATCAAATCAATTAGTAAATGAGTGCACCATTAGCAGAAAGATTACGACCTAAATCGCTGGACGAGTATGTAGGTCAAAAACATATTGTAGGAAAAAATGCGGTTTTACGTCGGATGATAGATTCTGGACATATTCCTTCTATAATTTTGTGGGGACCTCCCGGCGTTGGAAAAACTACATTAGCATATATCATTTCCAACACAATGAAAGTACCGTTTTATCAGTTGAGTGCCGTAAATTCAGGGGTAAAAGATGTAAGAGAGGTAATAGAAAAAGCAAAAAACAATCGTTTTTTCCAAACGGCAAATCCAATATTGTTCATTGATGAAATCCACAGATTTAGCAAGTCGCAGCAGGACTCACTCTTGCAAGCTGTTGAAACTGGAATAATCACGCTCATTGGTGCAACAACAGAAAATCCTTCGTTTGAAGTGATCCGTCCTTTGCTTTCCAGATGTCAGGTTTATGTTTTGAAATCGTTAGAGAAAAACGATCTTGAAGAATTATTAAATCATGCGATTTTGGATGATGTGGAACTCAAAAAACGTGATATTGTTGTTGAGGAAACAGATGCTTTATACCGATTTTCGGGAGGAGACGCACGTAAATTATTGAATACTATTGAACTGATTTCAAATGCGGAAAAAGACGGGAAACTTGTAATTACCGACAAACTTGTAACAGAGCGATTGCAGGAAAATCCAGCTGCTTACGACAAAGGAGGTGAAATGCATTACGACATAGTCTCTGCATTTATAAAATCTATTCGTGGAAGTGATCCGGATGGGGCCATTTATTGGTTGGCAAGGATGGTAGCAGGTGGCGAAGATCCTGCCTTTATTGCAAGAAGATTGGTCATCTCGGCTGCAGAAGATATTGGGTTGGCTAATCCGAATGCACTGTTACTGGCAAATGCTTGTTTTGATACATTGCAGAAAATAGGTTGGCCCGAAGGACGAATTGTTTTGGCTGAGACTACTATCTACTTGGCTACTTCACCAAAAAGCAACTCTGCTTATATGGCAATTGAAAAAGCATTGGAAGAAACAAATTCGTCGGGGAACTTACCGGTTCCGCTGCATTTGAGAAATGCTCCTACATCATTAATGAAGGACCTGAACTATGGAAAAGACTATAAATATGCGCATAGCTACGAAAATAATTTTGTGATACAGGAATTCTTACCCAAAGAGATTAAAAATAAACGTTTTTGGGATCCACAAAATTCTCCGTCAGAAAAGAAGATGAGCGAAAGAATGGACAAGCTTTGGAATGAAAAGAAAGATTAATACCAAGACATATTGCCATCGTAAGGCGAATTGCGCTGGTCGTATTTCAAATCCTGCAACAATGATGCATTTGCTCTAATGGTAAAGTTATAGGATTTGTAAGGACCAATAGGAATGAAACTTGCCGACATGCTCCAGCAATGTAGATTACGTGTCAATGAACAATTTATATTGGTAAACTTTTTCAAATCAAAATTGTAATCGGTGTTAAACGTAAGGTTCCAGTTTTTAGTAGGCTGAACGGATCCGCTTAATCCAAAGTTATGTGTGAGTATGCCATTATACTCCATTTTTTCCTTATTAAAGGTGCCATAGCCGTATCTTACGGAATAGTTGAAAGATACGTTCCATTGTACGGCATTGTTCATATAACCATCACTGTCATAATTCCCTTTGTTTTCTCCCGAGGTGTCAAAAACACTGCTTCCGCCACCTTTTTCATTGGGGTTTTGACCGATTGTACCATCATCAGGGAGACCGCTTTTTGCATCCGCGTTTTTATTGTCTTTATCACTGCTGCTTTTATCTTTACCAAACAATTTTTGAAAGGAGTCCTGATTAAGATTATATGAAAAAGTAGTACCTGTTCCAATAAGTTTTCCAATTCCTCTTCCATTGAAAGCGCGCAATTTGTTGACTCTAACAGGATTTTCGTTTTTGTCGAGTTCGTATAAATATGGTTCCCAATTAGCACTCAAGCTTAAAGTGTAACTCTTGGATAACTTCAATCTGATATTTGAATTAATTGTACTCCATTTCAATGAGTCGGCCATCATGTTGTAATTGAAGCTGATACCTAAATCGTCAATCAAGCTGACTTTTTTCTCGCCTATTGAATCATTATCAGTCTTCACCTTCATTTCAACATTATTCTTGAAGTCGAAACCGATACCGCCATTTGCTCCACTTGGTGCTGTACCAAAAATCATGCGGGAATATGGAGAATATTTGTACTCTACATCGTCGCCGTATTCATTTTTATAGTAATACGTTTCGTAGAAATTGTAATTCGAAGCACTGAAATCGGGTGTGTAGTTTAAACTGATGCTGGGAGAAAAAACGTGACGAATGGCTTTAACTTTATCACCAAAAACTTTCCAAGGTGTGTACATTCCGTAAAGTTTTGTAGATGCACTTAATGATGCATTATAATCATAAACACGTTTGAATCCTCTGATGGTGTCAACAACAACATTCTGCTTACGCGATGGATCCCACGCCATACGTTCACCTCCGGTATACCAACGCTCATTGTAATTGATGCTGGGTGTAATCTGAATATAGTCAAAAAGGTTGAAAGTGGCGCTGAAAGGGATGTTATGACGCATACCGTTTTGCCAATCTTTTACTAAGCTGGATTTTAATATCTTATTCTCTTTTGTAGTGATATAATTTCTGACTTCTCCGGTATAACTCATTGATATTTTTTCGTACCAACGCTCTTCTCCTACCAAATTCTTACGCTTGAAAGGATAGATCCTGCTCATATTTATTGAGACGTTGGGAAGTGTTACTGATATAGTTGAATCTCTGGATACCTGGTTGATATTCATCGATGCTGATAAACTCCAAGGCGAGTTGGGAAACCGTTGAGTCAAATTTATACTTGAACTTTTAGTATTGTTTGATCCTGCTCTTGAATATAATCTCGATAGATCTCGCTGATCCATTTTACTGGTCGAAAAGTTTACACTGGTCGAAAAGGTTCTGTACATATTTGCTTTTGGATCCTGAGAATGTGTCCAGTTAATCCTGAAGTCTTTTGACACTGAATAATCGGCCAGATTCTTTTCTCCCAATACTGTATTGAGGTAGTAGAGATTAAAATTACCTGAATACTTATAACGTTTTCTATAGTTCGAACGAGCACCTAATCCCCAGCTTCCTTTTGTATAAAGTTCACCGGTCACAGCTAAATCAACGTAGTCGCTGATAGCAAAATAATAACCACCATTCTGCAGATAAAAACCTCTCTCGGTCTCATCACCAAACGAGGGCATAATAATTCCTGAAGAGTAGGTCTTGGTAAATGGGAAAAAGGCAAATGGCAACACTACGGGAAACAACGGAACATCGGCAACTACCAACCATGCTGGTCCGGTAACGACATCTTTTCCAGGACGGACTTTTGCTTTTGACAGGTTCAAATAAAAATGCGGATGATCATGATTGTCACAAGTAGTATATTTTGCATCTCGCATGTAAAATGAATTGTCTAAATTCTTTTTTGCTTGATTTGCTGTGATAAAACCTTCACCTTGCTGAGAAACAACATTCGAAATAAACGCTTTCTTTGTCTCAAAGTTATAGCGGACTTTCTTCATCTCGTACTGTGTTTCACCTTCACTAAAAACCGGATAGCCAAACTCTTTGCCAAGTGAATCAACTCCATATGTGGAAGCAATGGTACTGCTGTCCATATCCAAAATAATGTATTCGCCTTTTATACTTAAATTGCCATATTTAATGTCGCCTTCTCCATATAAATATCCTTTATTGTCACTAGTAAATACCATCGAATCTTGAGATGTGTAAAAAACGGTGGTCTCAAGGAATTCTGATTTAACTTTTAAAGTGGAATCAACACGCAATGAGTCTGGAGATGGAGTTTTGAGTGAGTCTGTTTTTAGTATTGTCGAATCGGAAATAACAGGTTTTATGGTATCTCCGGGAAGGATCGCAGAGACTGAATCAGTCAATGAATTTTCCTGGACAACATCTTGAATGCTATCTGTAGGTGATTGAGATACAGTGCTTTGATTGCTTATGTCATTCTTTACGTCTTTAGCGTCTACTCCTTTTTTCAGTGTGGAGCATTGAACGAAATTTGACAGGACAAGTATCAAAAATATATAGTATAATAGATGCTTCATTCGCAAAAAACCTGATAGGGTATGGCTTTAACATGCAAAACTAATCAAAAGTGCATTAATAAACACTTAAAATTATAAAAATAAAACTTAACTCTGTTGGATTAAGTAATTTTTTACGCTTTCAGTATCTGATGGCAGCTTAATTGAGAGTTTACTTTTTTTCGTAAATGATTCAAGTTTTTCCGGAACATCAATCTTTTCATCAATTATCTGTTCTACTATTTCCTTGAACTTAGCTGGATGAGCGGTTGCTAAAAAAATGCCGGTCTCATCAGGTTCTTTCTTGTCTTTTAATGCTTTATATGCACATGCGCCATGAGGATCAAGAAGATAACCCGATTTAGTGTAAACATCATTGATCGTTTGTTTTATTTCATCATCGGTATATGTGAATCCTGTAATGTCTTTTGTAATTGACTGATATGATGATCTATAAAGATCTATGATCCTGTCAAAATTACTGGGAGCACCTACATCCATCGCATTTGCAATTGTTTGAATGGAAGGTTTTGGCTGATAGTCGCCTGTCTTTAAATAATTGAAAAAGGTGTCGTTCTTATTGTTGGCGGCAAAGAATCTATGTATAGGAAGTCCCATCTTTTTTGCAAAAAGACCGGCAGTAAGATTACCAAGATTACCGCTGGGAACGGAATAGACTACTTTGTTCGAAATGCCAAGATTTACCAATTGGGCATATCCATAAAAATAATAAAACGACTGTGGCAAAAACCTGGCTACGTTAATTGAATTGGCAGATGTCAGGTTCATTTGTTTATTCAAATCTTTATCTAGAAACATTGATTTTACTAATCTCTGACAATCGTCGAAGGTGCCGTCAATTTCTAATGCGGTAATATTCTGACCCAATGTTGTGAATTGTGATTCTTGTATATTGCTTACTTTGCCTGATGGATATAATACAATTACTTGAATTCCTTCGACTCCCAAAAAGCCGTTTGCGACTGCACTACCGGTGTCTCCGGATGTAGCTACCAGTACTTTAATGTTCTCCTGGTGTTGTTTCTTTACAAAATAGGACAACAAACGAGCCATAAAACGGGCGCCGACATCCTTGAAAGCAAACGTGGGACCGTGAAAAAGTTCCAATACATAAATGCCTTCTTCTACTTTTTTTAACGGGATAGCAAAATTTAACGTTTCTGATACTATCGTGCTCAGGTCTTCTTCAGGAATATCTTCACCGAAAAAAGCGTTCGCAACGGTTTTGCCTATTTCGGTCAAGTTCATACTGCCAATGTTGTCAATAAATTCTTTTGATAAATGATTAATTGATTTGGGCATGTAAAGTCCTTTGTCTGGTGCAAGTCCCTTTATCACTGCTTCTTGCAGCGATACCTCAGGGGCATTGTGGTTTGTACTGTAATATTTCATTGGATAGAGAAAAATTTATCAATAAATTCTTTGCCATGAAGCAATCCAAAACAGCCGTTCTTTGCAGCTGTTTCATCGTAGGTTGTAACGGAATCGGGAATAATACCTTTGTGATAGAGCAAAAAAGGAACTGCATCGCGTGTGTGGGTACGGACTTCACATGGAGTTGGATGGTCTGGTAAAACGGCTATGACTACTGTTTCTTCCATCTTTTCGGTCTCTTCATAGATAGTCTTCATAATGCGTTGGTCTAAATACTCAATCGTTTTGATTTTTAATGGTATATCGCCTTCGTGTCCTGCTTCATCGCTTGCTTCTATATGAAGATAAACAAAATCCCTGGTTTTTAACGCATTCAGCGCTGCCTGGGCCTTGCCTTCATAGTTCGTGTCGTACAATCCTGTAGCTCCTTCTACATTGATAATGTCTAAACCGGCATAAACACCAATTCCTCTTATCAAGTCTACGGCAGAAATTACGGCTCCACTGTTAATGGGGTACATCTGGGCAAGACGATTCATTTGTGGTCGATAACCGGGCGACCAAGGCCAAATGCTGTTCGCGGGATCTTTTCCTGCTGATATTCGTTTTTTGTTGATTGGGTGATCTCGCAATATCTCTTGTGACGATAGAATCAATTCATTAAGTGCTTTTGCAGTTGACAGGGATTCTTCAACTAAGGGCTTTATCAGTAATGGAACAAAAGGCTTTTCGGGAACATCATGAGGTGGAGTGCAATAAATGTTTTTATTGCCGTTCTTCATTTTTAATAAATGACGATACGAAACACCTGGATGGAAACTGAAAGTGTCATTCCCTAATCGGTCGTTCAAAAAATGGATGAGCTCAGTGGCTTCTGGAGTGCTGATATGACCCGCTGAATGGTTTTTTAATAAATCTCCTTCAATGCAGACAAGGTTGCAACGCATGGCCATCTCACCGGGAAGAATATCAACGCCCATACTGGCGGCTTCTAAAACGCCGCGACCTTCATAAACTGTGGGGATATCATAACCGAGAACCGACAAATTGGCAATCTCACTTCCTGGCGAAAAGCCTTCGGGAATGGTGTCCAACAGACCATTCTGGCCTTTCAATGCAAGTAAATCCAAATAGGGTGTATGGGCAACTTGCATAGGAGTTTTGTTTCCTAAACTTTCTATGGGTAAATCGGCCATGCCATCACCCAAAATAATTATATATTTCATGATCGCTTCATCGAATGTTCGCTATTGAAATAATGTCGGAGAAAACTCCTGCTGCCGTAACACTAGCACCGGCGCCATATCCTTTTATTACCATCGGATATTCGTTGTACCTTTCTGTGGTGATCATTATGATGTTATTGCTGCCCTCAAGGTTGTAGAATGGGTGACCTTGTTCTACTTCTCGCAATGAGACTTCACATTTTCCGTCGTCATAAGTGGCTACAAATCGAAGATTCTTGCCCTCTTTGGCTAATTGTTTCCTGCGCATCTCAAAGGTTTCGTCTAACTGTGGAAGGGATTGCCAGAATTCATCTAACGTTCCTTCAAAATATTCTTGGGGCACGAACAGCGACTTTTTAACATCGCTTTGTTCAATAACTGCTCCGGCTTCGCGGGAAAGGATTACTAGTTTGCGAACTACGTCCAATCCGCTTAAATCTATTCGAGGATCGGGTTCTGCATAATGCTCGTCTACGGCCATTTTAACGGCTTTGCTGAATGGAATTTCTTCGCTTAATGTGTTGAAGATGAAATTTAATGTACCGGAAAGCACGGCTTCTAACTTGATTATTTTATCTCCTGAATTAATCAGGGAATTCATTGTGTTGATAATCGGTAAACCGGCGCCTACATTAGTCTCAAACAGAAACTTTACTCCCGATTTGCGGGCTGTTTCTTTCAATAGATTGTAGTTCTCATAAGATGATGATGCTGCAATTTTATTTGCAGTGACAACAGAAATATTGTGGGACATTAACTCTATATATAGGTCGGCAATAGAGGGACTTGCCGTGCAGTCTACAAATACAGAATTGAAAATGTTCATCTTCAAAATCTCATTTCGGATCAACTCTGGAGAACTTTTCTTACCATTGGTCATCAAATTTTCATAATATCCTTCTAATGGAATTCCATCGCGTGTAAATAGAGCTTTCCTGCCATTGGCAATGCCTACAATATTAAGTCGCAGCTTGTTCTGCTCTTTTAATGTATCTCTCTGTTTCTTTATCTGCTCTAATAGTTTACTGCCCACAATTCCTGTCCCGATAATGAATATGTTCATCTCTTGATAGGGTGATAGGAAAAATGAGTCATGAATGACATTCAACGACTTTTTCAAATCGATTTTTGATATTACACATGAAATATTGGTCTCACCAGCACCTTGTGCTAATGCAACAATACTAATGCCGTTCCTGCCTAATGCTCCAAAAAATTTACCAGCAATTCCGGGAACATGTTTCATGTTCTGACCTACAATGGCTATAGTGGCTAAATCATATTCTACAATGATTTCATTGATGCTGCCCATTCTTATTTCGTACGAAAATTCCTTGCTTAGTACTTTTTGAGAGAGCTCTGCGTCTTGGGTGCGAACGCCAATGGATGTGCTGTTCTCTGATGAGGCTTGCGATACCAAAAACACGCTGATACCATTATTGGCTAATGCGGTGAAAATGCGTTTGTTTACACCGATAACACCAACCATGCCTAACCCCTGAATGGTAATCAAAGCTGTGTCGTTTATGGACGAAATACCTTTAATGATCTTACCGTTTCGGTTTGGCTTAATATTACTGATTAAAGTGCCTTTCGATTCGGGCTTGAACGTATTTCTTATGTAAATAGGTATATTCTTATGATATACAGGAAAAATAGTCGGAGGATAAATAACTTTGGCACCGAAATTTGTTAACTCAATGGCTTCGGTAAATGAGAGTTCTTCAATTACATAAGCCGACTGGATTATCTTTGGATCTGCAGTCATGAAACCATCTACGTCTGTCCAGATTTCCAGCATCTCTGCATCCATTGCCGAGGCAATAATGGAAGCTGTATAGTCAGAACCGCCTCTGCCAAGATTGGTGATGTCGTCGTCGTCTTTACTCGATGAAATAAAACCGGGTACAAGTGCTACCTTTGGCATGGGGGATTCGGAAAATGTTTCATGAATCAACCTGTTGCAAAGGGGAATGTCGGGGATATGACTGTTAAACTGACGGGTGGTCTTTATAAATCTGGTAGAATCAAAGAGTTGAGCGCCGACAATAATCTTGCTGATAATCAGTGAGGATAATCGCTCTCCATAACTGACAATCTTGTCTGATGTCTTCTGGGACAAATCGCCAATAAGATATACTCCACGTAATATGTTTTGTAAATCATCAAAAAGAATGCGCGCTTTTTTTGAAATGTCTTCGCGGATTTCTTCGTCGGCAATCATTTCATTAATAATACGTTCGTGCTTTTGGATGATCTCGTCCAAGACTGATTTGTAACCTGCGTTGGTCTTTAAAGCAAAATCGGCTGCCAACAATAATCTGTCAGTAACACTTCCAAGTGCAGAAACAACAACAATAACGGGGTCTTTCTCTGACTCTACTATGTTTTTTACTAATTTAAGACTCTCGGGCGAACCTACTGAGGTTCCGCCGAATTTCATAACTTTCATATGATTATGAATATTTGTTCGTTTTTTAAATAAACGAGATGTAATTTATAAATTATGTTGATCAGGAAATGACAACCGGGTGGTTATCAGAAAAGCAGTGCCCTGCTTAAAGGATGTGAAAATTATATAACCCCCCAAGGGGTCATATTCATTGTTGTAGTTATATGTGTGTATGCCAGATACATTTTATGCATTGAAAACATATTATATGCTACAAAGATACTGGAATAATTGATTATTGAAAACAAATTGCTAAAAAAATGTCGATTATCAACTTCTTTGAATGGTATGAAAACAAAATGGCGACAAATATCGCGTTAAAGAATATCTTAAAATGGGGTTTAATAATCAGTAACAAAAGCAGATGGGGGCAAACGCATGCAAAATAAATCGTTCTTTTTAAATGAAAATCTGTATATTAATATTACTTTTGCAGTAGCAGCAGATCGGTTTGTCGCTCCGATCAAGGTCGGGGAGGAAAGTCCGGGCAACATAGAGCACCATATTTCCTAACGGGAAGCTGTTCGCGAGGGCAGAGCAACGTAACAGAAAATAACCGCCACACCATTGGTGGGGTAAGGGTGAAAAGGCGAGGTAAGAGCTCACCGGCAGTGCAGCAATGTAATGCGCAGTACGTCTTATGGGTTGTAAGGTCATGTATATCGGATAATTAGGGTTGCTCGCCCGATGCCGAGGGGTAGACCGCTAAAGACCATTGGTGACAATGGCCGTAGATAAATGACAAACATCTGTCTTTGACAGATACAGAACCCGGCTTACAGATCGGCTGTTTTTTTATTGGTATTGGTATGGCTGAGAAAAATAAGAAAAAGAACGAGGATGGATTGGAGGAGCCTGGCTTTTTCCAATTGGTCAATGAGAAAATTAAGGAGGGTATTCACTTTCTTAGCTATGGTATTTGGCGCCAAAATCCTGAAAACTTCTCTAACTCAAGAAATGTTTTCTATAACATTCTGAAGGTTGTTATGCTTACAGTCAGAGGAATACAGGAGGAGCAATTGGCAGCTAATTCGCGGTCGTTGACGTATCGTACCGTTCTTTCTATTGTTCCGTTGCTTGCTGTTTTGTTTGCAATCGCACGGGGTTTTGGCTTCGAAAATATTGTGCAAAGTGAGATTTTCCGTTATTTTGGAAATGTGCCGACAAATATAGAACTGTCAAATTCACAATCACCTCAAATTACGTCTGATTCTATTTCTATTCTTCAAGAGGGACTCTCGGATAATCAGCAAAATAGTTCGTCTCCCACAATTGAATCGTTTGATGCTACTGTAGAAAATGAAAATGTTTACACAGGTGATATCATCAATGAAGTAGTTGGATTTGTTAATAATTCACTTCGAAATGCACAAGGAGGATGGTTCGCCGGAATAGGGGTTATATTACTGTTATATACTGTGGTGTTATTGTTTACGGATATTGAGAATAACTTAAACCGTATATGGAATGTTCCTAAAGGGAGAACAATGCAGAGAAGGGTGGTCGACTATTTTGCAATGGTTCTTATTATCCCGGTATTGATGATCGCTAATAGTGGATTGAGTATCATGATTACTTCTTCTGCGGCAATGTTCAGTAAATTCGCTGCAATCCTCAATCCTTTGGTAACGCAATTGCTTAATATTGTTCCTTATGTGCTGATAATATTTGTGCTGACCATGCTTTATAAGTTCATGCCAAATGTTAAGGTTAAATTCTGGAACGCATTGATTGGGGGGGCTGTCGCGGGAATTGCTTTGCAGTTATTCCAATTATTATATATGAGTGGACAGTTATGGATCAGTAAATATAATGCTATCTATGGTACGTTCGCCGCTATTCCTTTGTTATTGTTGTGGTTGCAATTGTCATGGTATATTGTTCTTATTGGAGCACAACTGTCGTATGCGTCACAAAATGTGAGGACTTTCGCTTTTGATAAGGAGACTAAAAATATAAGCCGCAGATATAGAGACTATTTTACGCTGATGATCTTGTCTGCAATTGTCAAGAGATTCGCTAATCATGAGTCGCCGCTTACTCCCGAAGAGCTTTCGCTAAAATGTAAAGTGCCGCTGAGATTGACTAACGATATTGTCAGTAACTTGCAGGATATGAAGATAATATCGCCAACACCTTCGCTGGAGGATGAACAAACAATGGCTTATCAGCCTGCGATGGATATTAATCAGCTGACTGTAAACGCTGTAATGACACGCATCGATACCTTTGGATCGGAAGATTTTATGATTGATATGACAAATGTGTTTTCTGATCACTGGGATGCTCTTATGGAGTCCAGGGTTTACATGTATGATATGTCTAAAAATGTGTTGCTTAGAGATTTATAGATCCTAAAAGAGATAGGACATTGCCGGGGATTTATATTTCCTGAGAGATGTTCTTAACTTTTTTGATTCATCATTGCAGTATGTGTCGAGTAGTTTCCAGAATTTTTCGCTGTGATTCATCTCTACGATATGGGCTAATTCATGACAGATTATATAATCGATATAGATTTCTGGCAGCAACATTAAATATAATGAGTAGTTGATGTCTTTTTTACGGGAACAACTGCCCCAACGAGAAGAGCTTTTATTGATCTTTATTTGATTGTAAGTGAGTCCAAATCGTTTAGCAAAAATGGATGTTTTGATAGGCATTACTCGCTTGGCTTCAATTCTCAATGCGTTGATAAACATATCTTTAATTGTCTCCTGTACTTTCTCATCTTCTAAATTCATTTTTTCAGGAACATGAATGATAAGGGTGTTTTCTTTAAGAGACATGCAACAGGTGTTGAATATCTTTGTTCGTTGAATGTAGGCGGTAAAAGTGAATGTTTCAATAATAGTGCTTTCCGTAAAGGAATGCTTTTTAATCACATTCATTGATAACAATTTGGGCTTAAGGGTCTCAAGGGCAGAGATGATTTGCGTGCGACTTAAATATGGGGGTACGGTAATAATGGTGTAATCGGGTTTTCTTCGTGCTGTTACATGAATCGCACGATTATTTTTCTTGATTATTACTTTGCCTAAATCATTGTCGGAATATTCAATCATATTTCAAATATACATTAATTATTGAAATGATCGATATCACTTAAATTTAAATTTCGAAATTTAAAAACTATCGTATCTTTGTAGTCATAAAATTATTAGGTTATTAGATTAGTATGAGTCTAAAAAACAATATAGAAAGTGTTGGCGATTATGCCCTTTTACTAAAAAGGGTATTATCAAAACCGGACAGACTTAGTGAGTTTTTCAAGGAGTTTATTAAGGAAGTTTACAAACTTGGGGTTAGCTCAATTTGGATTGTTGTAATAATATCATTCTTTATTGGTGCGGTTATTGTAATGCAAATTGCTCTGAACATTACAACTCCTCTGCTGCCACGATTTACAGTGGGGGCGGTATCTCGTGAAATAATCATTCTAGAATTTTCCTCTACAATAATGTGTCTTATCTTATCAGGTAAGGTGGGGTCAAATATCGCATCTGAAATAGGAACAATGAAAATCACAGAACAGGTGGATGCTCTTGAAATAATGGGGGTTAATTCGGCTAATTATCTGATTCTCCCAAAAGTGGCGGCTTTTGTTGCTTATATGCCGGTACTCGTGATTTTTAGTATGTTTACTGGTATTTATGGGGGATATCTAATTTGTGATGTCTTGGGAACACCTTCGGTAGAGACGTATGTTTATGGTATTCAATTTTATTTTAGATCCTCTTTGGTTTGGAAGTCTATATTGAAATCAATGATATTTGGGTTTATTATCGCTTCTGTGTCTGCGTATAATGGTTATAATGTTCAGGGAGGAGCACTTAATGTTGGAAAGGCTAGTACAAACTCAGTGGTTATAAACAGTATTCTAATTCTTTTAACGGACTTGGTATTTACGCAGCTAACAAGCACACCTCAGTAAAAATGATCGAAGTAAATAATATCAATAAGCAATTTGAAGGGATTAAAGTTCTGGAGAATATTTCGGCTACTTTTATTCCGGGGGCTGTAAATATGGTAATCGGAAAGAGTGGATCGGGAAAGACTGTTTTCTTGAAATGCTTGATTGGATTGTTACAACCGGATTCGGGTGAAATTCTCTATGATAAAAAGAATCTACTCAAGATGAAACATTATGAGTTGAAACAATTGAGACGAAAAATGGGGATGCTTTTCCAGGGATCGGCATTGTTCGACTCAAAAACGGTTTTGGAAAACGTGATGTTTCCTCTGGATATGTTCTCACGAAAAAACAATAGAGAAAAGAGAAAACGTGCTGAATTTTGTTTGGAAAGGGTGAATCTGCTCGATGCAGCTGATCTTTTGCCTTCCGAAATTAGCGGGGGAATGATGAAAAGGGCCGCAATTGCAAGAGCAATAGCACTTAACCCGAAGTTCCTTTTTTGTGATGAACCAAACTCAGGATTAGACCCAAAATCATCGCAACTTATAGATGAATTGATTTTAGATATTACAAAAGATTTTGAAATGACATCAATCGTTGTATCACATGATTTGAATTCGGTTATGAATATTGGGGATCATATCATATTCTTAAATGAGGGAATCAAAGAGTGGGAAGGTACAAAAGATGGAATAATGAATTCTAAGAATGCAAAAATGAATGATTTTGTTTTTGCTTCAGATATCTTCAAGAAAATAAAAGATGCTGGGGATCTGATTTCAGAAGCTGACGATTCTTTAATGCTGGGACAATAACTTAATTAATAGGATTTTGGTTTTTACTCAAGGTTATACAGTTAAAAACAATTTTAACTGTAACTTTGTTATTCAAAAGATATATTCATTTATAATATAATTTTTGGCATATTTAATGCCACGTTTTAAGAGATAATTTATGGCAAGTTTACTAAAAATAAAGAATCTACACGCTGTTGTAGAAGATAAAGAAATATTAAAAGGCGTTGATCTTGAAATCAATGTAGGCGAAGTTCATGCTATCATGGGACCTAATGGGTCGGGAAAAAGTACATTGGCTTCTGTACTGTCGGGAAATCCTAAATTCGAGGTGACACGAGGAAGTATAGAGTTTAAAGGTGTCGACCTGCTGGATATGCAACCCGAAGATAGATCACGTGAAGGTATATTCCTCAGCTTTCAATATCCTGTAGAAATTCCCGGTGTAAGCATGGTCAATTTTATGAGGGCGGCAGTGAACTCTCAACGTAAATATAGGGGACAACCGGCTGTATCTGCTTCTGATTTTCTTAAGATGATGCGCGATAAAAGTGCTCTTCTCGGAATGGATAAGCAGCTGGTAAATCGTTCTGTTAACGAGGGGTTCTCGGGCGGAGAAAAGAAGAAGAATGAGATTTTCCAAATGGCTATGCTGGAACCGATTTTGTCAATACTCGATGAAACGGATTCGGGGCTGGACATCGACGCTCTAAGGGTTGTGGCTTCAGGCGTAAACAAACTACATACTCCTCAGAATTCGGCAATCGTGATTACACACTATCAACGTTTACTGGATTATATTAAACCGGATATCGTTCACGTGCTTTTGAATGGGAAAATAGTGAAAACAGCGGGACCTGAACTGGCACTGGAACTTGAAGAAAAAGGATATGATTGGCTGATAAACGGCTAAACTTTAATTTTTGTGAAATGATTGAACAACAATATATAGACTTGTTTGAAACATATCGAAAAGATCTGGATAAGCATTCCGCGGAAGGAATTAATAGTAAGCGGGATGAGGCTTTTCAGATGTTTCAAAAAATGGGCTTCCCTACGTCTGAACTGGAAGAATATAAACATTCTAATGTTACCCGAACTTTCGATAAGGAGTTGGGATTAAATATTCGAAATATTCCAATTCCGGTTAATCCTTATGAGGCTTTCAAATGCGATGTGCCGAATTTGAACACGAACGTTTACTTTTTGATCAATGATCGTTTTTATAACAAAATTGAACTCAAAAATAGTTTGCCTGAAAAGGTGTTCGTAGGCAGTTTGCAGGAATTCTCTATGAAATTTCCTGGTGTTTTCAACAAATATTATGGGAATATCGCAAATGTGGAATCGGATGGGGTGGTTGCTTATAATACAATGTTTGCTCAGGATGGATTCGTAGTTTATGTTCCTAAAAATGTGACGGTTGAACAGCCTTTACAGCTTATAAATATCCTTCGTAGCGATGTAGATCTCAACGTAAATAGAAGGTTGATGATTATCGCTGAAGAAAATGCTGAGGTTAAACTACTTGTCTGTGACCATGCGGTGGATGATGTTGATTTTGTGGTGACACAGGTCACGGAAGTGTTTGTGGATCAAAGCGCAAGAGTGGATGTGTATGAACTTGAAGAGAACTCTGAAAAGGTTACACGACTTTCTTCTCTTTTCAGCAAACAAATGGAATCTTCGCAATTGGTGACCAGCAGCGTTACTTTGCATAACGGATATACACGCAATAACTTTAAATTTGAATTGTTGGGTAAGCATGCCGAAGCTCATGTGGGTGGCTTGGCAATTGCGGATAGCGAACAGCATGTTGATAATTACGTGTTTATAGATCATGCTGTACCAAGCTGCACTAGCAATGAATTGTTTAAATATGTACTTCAGGAAAAGTCCACCGGCGTTTTTTGTGGAAAGATCTTGGTCGATAAAGATGCCCAAAAAACACAAGCTTACCAAACAAATAGAAACCTTTGTGCTTCGGAAGATGCTCATATGTTTTCAAAACCTCAGCTGGAGATTTATGCGGATGACGTAAAATGTTCGCATGGTCTAACAATTGGACAGTTGGATGAACAGGCGTTATTTTATCTGCAAGCTAGAGGAATTGAAAAAGATGATGCAAAGTTGCTTCTGATGGTGGCTTTTACAAAAGATGTGGTTGATTTAATTCGCATTGATACTCTTAAAGAGCGTTTGGAACAGTTGATTAACAAACGGTTTAAAGGTGAGTTGCTTAGATGTGGTAATTGCAATGTGTGCAAATGATGGATATAGATAATATTAGAAAGGATTTCCCAATACTTGCACGCGAAGTATATGGGAAACCTCTTGTGTATCTGGATAACGCGGCGACTACTCAAAAACCGCGTTGCGTAGTTGAGAAAATCGACCAAATGTATTACACAATTAACTCTAATGTTCATAGAGGTGTGCATTTTTTAAGTCAAGAGGCTACAGACGCGCATGAAGCAGCAAGAATTACGGTTCAGAAATTCATAGGAGCGGCATCTTCAAAAGAAATCGTTTTTACACGGGGTACAACTGAGTCTATAAACTTGGTGGCGTCTTCATTCTGTAAAGCGTTTTGTAAAGAGGGCGATGAAATTCTGATTTCAGCAATGGAGCATCACTCTAATATTGTACCATGGCAAATTCAGGGTGATATAACGGGAGTTAAACTTGCTGTTGCACCCATTAATGAAAATGGGGAACTCATTATGGATGAGTTTAAGAAAAAGATATCTTCGCGCACAAAGCTAATCGCTATTACACATATATCGAATGTACTGGGGACAATAAATCCTATTGAAGAGATTATCGATATTGCTCACAAACAGGGTATTCCCGTTTTGATTGATGCTGCTCAATCTGTACAGCATAGAGCTATTGATGTTCAGAAACTTGATTGTGATTTCCTGGTGTTTTCATCACATAAAATATACGGACCAACAGGTATTGGGGTGCTTTATGGTAAAGAAAAGTGGCTCAATGCTATGCCGCCTTATCAGGGTGGAGGTGAAATGATCTCTACTGTTTCGTTCGAGAAAACTACTTACAACGAAATACCTTTTAAATTTGAAGCCGGGACACCGGACTTTGTCGGTACAACAGCTTTGGCTACGGCTTTGGATTATGTCTCAGCATTGGGAATAGAAAATATTGCTTCGTATGAAGATGAATTACTCAAGTATGCAACTGAAAGACTTCTTTCAATTGATGGTTTGAAAATATATGGTAATGCCAGGAATAAAAGTAGTGTAATATCGTTTTTGGTAAAAGATATTCATCCTTATGATATGGGGATGCTGCTCGATAAAATGGGAATTGCTGTACGGACAGGGCATCATTGCGCTGAACCATTGATGGATTTAATGGGAATACCGGGAACTGTAAGGGCTTCTTTTGCTTTTTATAATTCAAAAGAAGAAATTGATATACTTGTTAAAGGTATTGAACGAGTAGTTAAAATGTTCTGATTATTTTTCTTTGTTCAATTATTCTTTACATTTGTAGTCGATAACAGATAATTTCTACACCATGTTAAAAGATTTTTCTGATCGTACTAGAAATGAAGACCATGCTTTATTCCTTTTAATAAAAAAAAGGGATAAAGAAGCTTTTACTGTTGTATATCAAAAATATCATCGTTATTTATACTCACTTGCCTACAAATATCTTAAAGATGAACAGTTGGCAAGTGATGTTATTCAACATGTTTTCATAAAGTTATGGGAGTCGACCAAAGATATAAATGTGGAAGTTAATCTTAAAAACTACCTGTTTACAATGGTGAAAAACCATATATTGAACAAAATACGTGATAACAAAGAATCCATCTCGCTAAATTATGAAAATGCACAAATTACTATTCCTGATGAAGAAGATATACACAAAAGATTGGAAGATAAACAGATGAACTCGATACTTTATAAGGGGATCGATCTTCTACCTCCACAGAAAAAAGAAGTTTGCCTCAGAAAATTGAATACATCGGACTCAAATCAACAAATTGCGGATGAAATGGGAATTTCTATTCATACTGTGAAATCGCATTATCAGGAGTCGCTTAAGATGTTGAAAGAATATTTTAAAGATATAAAATAGTTTATTTAATATGAAAAAGTGTATTTTAAACTCATATCTTTTCTTTGGTTATGTGTCTATCAATAAAACAGAGTCTTTTTGTGGAATCAACAAATAAAGAAATAATTAACAAAGTTATCGCAGAAACTGCTACCAAAAAAGAAGCAAAAGAGGTGGTAGACTGGTTCGCGTCTTCAATCGAAGGACAAAAATGTCTTTCGGATATGATCGATCGTGATGCATATTTGTTGGAGTCTGAAATGGAAGACTCATATCCATTATCTTCTGAGGATTCAAGTGATATATATAATAAAATAATTAATACCATTGATAAACGTCATAACAGGAGATTGTTGTTTTCGATCGCGGCTGTCGTTTTTCCACTTGTTTTTATTATCGGCATCGGATTAAGTTTGATTTCACGATATGATTTATTTGAAAAAGCAGAATACAAAGAATTGTACATTCCTAAAGGTGAGGTTGCACATGTCTTTTTTCAGGATGGGACAGAAGTATTTATCAATGCTGATTCTCGTATTAGATATCCTGAGAAATTTAGATTAAAAGATCGAAATATCTATTTGGAAGGTGAAGCATATTTTAAAGTTAATTCTAATAAACATTATCCATTCGTGGTTCAGGCAGGTGATACCAAAATAAATGTTTTGGGAACATCGTTTAATGTGAATGCTTATGATGATGCAGAATTTATAAGTGTTGTACTTGATGAAGGAAAAGTTGTTTTCGATACCCCTGTAAATAAACTTGGACTTTATCCCGGACAACAGCTCATTTACAATAAAGAAAGTGGAAAAACATCGATACAAAATCTTTCAAAATCAACTAACTACTCTCTTTGGAAAGATAGGATTCTTTACTTGAATGATACTTCTTTAAGCGAGGTTGTTAGTCTTCTTGAACGAAGGTACAATGTCGAATTTATTGTGAAAGATGCTAATGCGTTACTTTATACATATACTATTATTACTCGTCAAGAAACGGTTGAGGGTGTACTTAATGAGCTCCAGAAAATATCACCTGTTAAATTTACCATTCACGATAAGCAAATAATAGTTACGTTGTAGATGAGTGTTTGACTTACACCTTTAATAATCAGTAGCTTTATTTTTATTATTTTTGCTTTTACCTCATACCTTTTTTCTTAACAAGTGTCAATATTAAGTAAGGTATAACTTTATTTAGATATCTTTAAAAAACAGTTATAAAGAAATACCGAAATAGTGTGTACAGATAGTTAATTTATTATTGTTTAATTTTTTAATACGTAACAAACCATGGGAAAAATCCTTTTCAAAAAACGTATGGTTATTTTGACTTGTCTTTTGCTGTTCAGTATCAATATGATTTATGCGCAAAAGGTGAATCTGAATTATAACCAAAAGAATCTAAAAACAGTTTTGGAGAGTATTACGGAACAAACAGGTTACACTTTGGCTTACAGTAAAGAAGTCGTTAATTTAAGCGACATAGTAAGTATAAATGTAACTAATGCCGAACTTACTCAAGTGCTGGATCAGTTGTTATCCTCTCGCGACATTCGTTACGAGATTAAGGACAACAAGATTTTCATTGCAAATGGATCTGCAAAAACTTCGGCAGCAACAGCTGATAAAAATGTTCAACAGAATAATGTGCAGGTCAAAGGAAAGGTTACTAGTGAAAACGGAGAACCAATTATCGGAGCAAGTATTTTTGTTCCCGGAACTAGTGTGGGAACTATATCTGATGTAGATGGGAATTTTACTCTTTCTGTGCCAACTGGCTCGGAATTGGAAATTTCTTACATTGGTTATTTGAAACAAACTTTTATTATCACAGGACCCAGAATAATTAACGTACAACTTGTTGAAGATATTGCTTTACTGGATGAATTAGTTGTTGTAGGTTATGGTGTACAGAAAAAGAGTGTTGTTACAGGTGCTATTAGTAAAGTTTCATCGGAAGAATTGAACGTAACCCGTCCATCGCGTGTAGAAGATGCTTTAAAAGGTAAAGTTTCAGGAGTACAGATCACTCAAAGTTCCGGACAACCGGGATCTGATTCAAAAGTACGTATTCGTGGTATTGGTACTATAAATAACAGTGAACCACTTTACATTGTTGACGGAATGGAAGTAGGTGGAGGTATCACTTATTTGAATCCGGTGGATATTGCATCTGTAGAAATACTTAAAGACGCTGCTTCCGCGGCTATTTATGGATCAAGAGCGGCCAATGGTGTTGTTTTGGTAACTACTAAAAATGGTGGTGGTGGATTAATTGGAGCAGTCGTTAAAGGTGGAGCAAACATTAATTACGATGTTAGTTTCGGTTGGCAAAATCCATGGAAAAAGAAAGAAGTTCTTAACGCTGAGGAATATATGATTATTATGAACGAGGGACAAATAAATGATGGTAATTTACCTCGATATAATAATGAACAAATCATGGCGGCAGGACTTGGAACCGACTGGCAGGATGAAACATTTTATTATAACGCTCCGGTTGTTAATCACCAGGTAAGCGTTTCAGGTGCAGCAGATAAAATGAGTTATTTCCTATCGTTTGGATATTTTGATGCAGCAGGTATCGTAGGTGGTAATTATGATAAATCAAATTACAGAAGATATAGCCTTCGTTCTAATTCTAACTATAATATATTTGAAACACAGGAACGTAATTTTCTAAACAAAATAACTTTGGGCGTAAATGTTGGATACTCAAGGGATAAATCATCCTCAATAGAAACAAACTCAGAATATGGATCTATCTTGGGGAGTGCATTAACATTCTCGCCACTGGTTCCTGTCTATGCGGATGAAGAAACTGCAGCTTCAATTTTGGCAGCTCATCCTTATGCTGTAAAAGATAAAAATGGAAATGTGTTCTCAATACCACCAGCTGGATTTCAAGAAATAGCCAATCCTGTTGCTATGTTGAATCAACCAAATTCCGGAGTTGGAAATTCTGATAAAATAGTTGGGTCTTTTTGGGGTGAAATAACAATTTTACCTGAGTTAAAATTTAGATCCAGCTATGGTGTGGATCTTGCATTTTGGGGCAACGACAGTTATACATTTCCTTATTTTCTTGCTACACAGGGCAAGGACCTGCAATTCAGTACTGTTCAAAGTGAAATGAACCGTGGATATACCTGGCAGGTGGAAAACTATTTTTCTTATAACAAGACATTTAATGAGGTTCACAACTTGTCGTTCGTTCTTGGACAATCTGCTTCTAGATATACTTATCGTAATTTAGGAGGAAATGATAGAGACTTGCTTGAAAACGACCCGCTTAAAGCCAATATTAATTATGCTATAGCTGATAGAAAAGAAGAACGTGTCTGGGGTGGTACCGGAGGATATAACTTTACTGCACGAGCATCATATTTCGGAAGGGTTGATTATAACTATAATGAAAGGTACATGTTGCAAGCAACTGTTCGTCGTGATGGTTCATCAAATTTTGGACCTGATCATAAATGGGGAACTTTCCCTTCTTTCTCTTTAGGTTGGAATTTAACCAACGAGGCTTTCATGGAAGACAGACCTGAATGGTTCGACTATATGAAGTTTCGTTACAGTTGGGGAAAGAATGGTAACGACCGCATTGGGCAGTTCTTATATACCTCATTGATGAATGGAGGACAGAACTACTATTTTGGTGGAGGTTATAAAGTTTCCAGTGATCTTACAAAAGTAGGTGAAAATACCGGACAAATGCAATATGGAAGTTCTCCGGGATATATTCCTAATCCAAATGTAAAATGGGAAGAATCATCACAATCCAACTTTGGTATTGATACCCGGTTTTTAAATAATGCTCTTACATTCTCATTTGACTATTTCAAAAAGAAAACAATCGATATGTTGATGTATCAACCCATTCCCTCTTATGTAGGTATTGGTGCTCCAATGGCAAATGTTGGAGATATGGAAAACTGGGGATTGGAATTTGAAGCAAGCTGGACTCAAAGGGTTGGAGAATTCGGATATAGTATTTCTGCAAATGCCTCTTACCTCCGTAATAAGTTGATCAATTTGGGTAATGAAACGGGTGAACAGATATATGAGAATGCCGGAGCATCGGGAGTTGGTAGCTACGTGAAAGGTATGAATGGAGAAGTTTTCCCTTATTTCTATGGCTTCAAAACTGATGGACTTTTCCAAAATCAAGCTGAAGTTGATGCGTATGTAAATGCTGACGGAGTCAAATATCAAAGTGCAGCGTTACCGGGTGATGTTAAATTTGTTGATTTTAACGGGGATGGTGAAATAAGTGATGCTGATAAAACAAAGATTGGTAAAGGTATGGCTGATTGGACATACGGTTTTACATTGGCTGCAGATTGGAAAGGAATCGATATGAATCTCTTCTTCCAAGGAACAGAAGGAAACGACATCTTTGATTTTTCACAACGTGGTGATATTCCTGCAATGAACCGACCGGGTTGGATCCTTGAACGTTGGCATGGAGAGGGAACTTCAAACAGAATTCCTCGAATAACAACACAAAATCCAAACTCAAACTGGCGCTCATCGGATCTTTATATTAAAGATGGTTCATACATGCGTCTCAAATCAGCACAATTAGGATATACTTTACCGGCGAAAATGACACAGAAGGTTGCTGTACAGCGTTTAAGGATTTATGTTTCAGCAGATAACCTGTTAACTTTCACAAAATATGATGGTTTTGATCCTGAAATTGCATCAGGTGGTTACACAACAATTGGTATCGACCGTGGAATTTATCCTCAAGCAAGAACCATTTCGTTGGGAGCAAATATTTCATTCTAATCCAATAAATATATTCAACAAATGAAAAAATATATATTCATATTAATTGCAGCAGTTCTTATTGGACTTACAAGCTGTGGAGAAGATTTTCTTACTTCTTCATCTACAGAAAAACAAGAAGTCGGCGCTCCTGCGTTCGAAGGAGCAATTCTAGCTAATCTTGCGTCAGCTTATCAAATTTTGCTGTTCGACAGTTATGCTGCACAAAATTATAACAGTATTCCTTTAATGTCAGATCTTCGTTCAGATGATATTTTTAAAGGTGGTGGTGATGCGGGCGACCAGCATCAATTGTACCTACTGTCGTTATTTACTTCAACTCCACAGGAATCAATTGATGGATTATGGCAAATATTTTATTCTGGTCTTGCACGAAGTAATAATGCCATTACAGCATGTGAAAATGCAGTTGAAGTTAAAGATAAAAAGTTAAATCAATACAAAGCAGAAGCGCATTTCTTACGAGCTTATTTTACACATCTGTTATGGAAATTCTGGGGAAATGTTCCTTATTATGAAGCGCCATTAACAGAATCTCCGTATATGACTAAGCAAACTTCAGCAAATGACTTATATACTCAGATTATGGAAGATATTGATATAGCTTGTACTGAAGGTTGGTTACCTATGAGGTTGGAAAAAAACAGTGAAGAAAAAGATATTCCTGAATCTATAGGCAGAATTAATAGGGCTGCCGCTTTGATGCTGAAAGCACGAGTGGTTTTATATCAGAAAGATCAATCCAGATACGCTGAAGTAACCGCTGATATGGCTGAAATTATAAATAGCGGTGAATATCAGTTAGTGCCTGATTTTGCAGCAATGTGGGAAGATGCTGGTGAATTTGGAAAAGAATCAATATTTGAAGTCAATCATTTGCCGGAAGGTAAGATCTGGGCAAATGGATGGCAAGGATATGGAACAAATCTTCCTGCTTTTATATCACCAAACGGATTAAGTGCTGGCAATAAATTAGGTGATTTCAAAGGTGGATGGGGATTTGGTCCGGTTCGGCAGGAAGCATGGGATATGTACGAAGAAGGTGATACGCGTCGTGAAGGTTCAATTAACAAATTCGATGCGAATCAATATACCGCTCGTTATCAGGATACTGGCTTGTTTATGGCTAAATATGCGGCAAGAGTTGGTTATAACCCACAAGGAGATACTGATTTGAACTATTGTAATAACTTACGTGTTTTTAGATATGCGGAAACATTATTGAATTATGCGGAAATGATAGTTGTACACGGACAATCATCGGTTGGTGGAATAACTGCGCAACAATGTCTTGATCAGATTCGTCAGCGTGCATTCGGTAAAGCAAGTTCTATACCGGCAACTACTCAAAATATCAAGTTGGAACGTCGCCGCGAGTTCATGGGAGAAGGAATGCGTTTTTGGGATGTGGTACGTTGGGGAGATACAAACTTACTTAACACTAATTTTGTGTCCGAAAAGTTCAGCGTTGAACGTACTTGGGCGGATACAAAAAAATATCTTCCTATACCTCAATCGGAAATAGATAAAACTGCCGGTACCGAGTTTGAATTGATACAAAATCCCGGTTACTAATTATTCAAAATCTAAATATTAAATGATTATCATCATTATGAAAAATATAATAATACGTAAATTATGGATGCTGCTGTTGCCACTAATTATAATGGCGGCATGTTCTCCTCAAGAAATGGACGACTTTTCCTTAAGTGAAATGGGGATAGTTGCAGACGCTAATATATCCTTTACTCAGACGGTTTCACCTAATAGTGATAATGTTATCACATTTACAAGTACAACGGTATTGCCTGATAATGGAGTATATACAATGAGATGGGACCTGGGAAATGGTGGAACAAGTAATAAGGTAACGGCTACGGGTCAGTATCCTTTTGCGGGAGATTATACTGTTACTTTATCAATTTACAATCCGGATGGAAGCGTTGCAAAGAAAAGTGTTGTATTGAGTTTTCCTAAAAGCGATTTTAACTTGGTAAACACTCCTCTTTATGTTAATCTAACTGGTGGTGCTGGAGATGTGGATGGAAAAACCTGGGTTTTAGATCGATATAATAATTTTGCTAAAGAGGTTAAAAATGCAACGGGACTTAATATTAACGGTCACATGGGATTGGGACCTCTGAACTCAAGAGGACAAGAATGGTGGGGCGCCGCTGCAAATGATAAGAGCATGTGGACAATTTATGATTTTAAATTTACTTTTATACAAAATGGAGTTAAACTTAACATTGAAAATAAAGGTGAAGGTTATGGAAGAAAAGCAGTTGCTGCGGCAAATGGCTTTAATGTGACCAGTATTGCTGGAGACGATGCGTTATTCACATATTCAGGTGGACAATATACTTTTTCTCTAACAGAAGGTGGGCAATATCCAATACTAACTCTTTCAGGAAATGCATTCTTAGGATATTATTGCGGTCACCAAGATTATGAAATAGTTTATCAAACGGAGAAGGTCATGGCATTGGTGGTACACAATTTGGTGGAAGGACAGGATTGGTGCTTTGTATACTGTCGTGAAGATCTAAACGTGCCTCCGCCTCCTGTAGTAAAACTAAACAAATCGATTCCATTAATGGAAACTTTCGAAGGAGCAACAACGCTTGCATTTGTTGCGGAAGATATGGGTGGACCGGAAAAGAGTGCAATTATAGGAAACCCGGTACCACTGCCAATAAATGAGTCCTCAAAAGTTTACCGTTACTGGAAATCTACTGGTTTCTACAGCAATTTATCGTTCACTGCAACGGATTATAAATTTGATCTTACTACGGTTAACAAAGTTAAAGTGAAAGTATTTATTCCTTCTTTCAATGATTATACAACTGAATATGCGGTTGCTGGCGATTGGATTTCAAATAAAAAACTTAAACCGCAGTTGGCTGTTAAACTACAGAACAGTGAAAAGGGAGGTGATGCATGGCAAACGCAAACGGAAATAGTAAAGGCCGATTTGCAGATGGATAAGTGGATTGAGCTGGAATTTGATTTCAACGGAGTAAAAGATAGAAAGGATTATGATAAAATTGTAATACAGTTTGGCGCGGAAGGGCATGCCGGACCAGGCTTCTTCTACTTTGATGATTTTAGTTTTAATAATTAATTGTTTTTAATTTAAAGTAAGGAGGCTGCTGAACCGAAATCGGCAGCCTCAACTTTCAACTATGAAAAAAATGAATTCGATGTTATTGTTTGTATTTACATTACTTATGGCTTGTGGAGGAAGTAATCTTCCAATTGATGGTAATCACAAACCGGGTGTGGAAGTGAAATGGGAAATTTCGCCGACAACTACTACTTTTTCATCTACTGGCGAAACAAAATCCATTATAGTTAAGGCGAATGGTGATTGGACGGTTTCTTCTAATCAATCGTGGGTGACAATGTCTCCAAATAAGGGTGGAAACGGGGAAATGATTGTCAAAATTACGGCTTTGGCAAATATACAAGAAGCTGTGCGTAATACTGAACTTTTGTTTGTGTCAGGGAAATATTCGTATAAATATACGGTAAACCAGGAAGCTGGCAAGCCAATTAATTATGTACCCGATGGATATAACCTTAAATGGGCGGAAGAATTTAATGATGCACGTTTGACTGGAGGAAAACCTTCATTGCCAAATACAACAAAATGGTGGTACGAAAATTTGGCTAAAGGGTCAGTAAACAATGAATTACAAACTTATGTGAGTGGAGTCAAAGGAACTGATACGGTAGCGGCAATATATGATGGTACTTTGAAAATAATGGCAAAGAAAATAGGAGGTGAGGTGTATTCGGCTCGTATCAACACTATTGAAAGCTGGACTTATGGGTATTTCGAAGCCAGATTACGAATGCCTACTGGAAAAGGAACATGGCCTGCCTTTTGGATGATGCCTAAAAACTTCAATAAATGGCCGGATGATGGAGAAATTGATATCATGGAATATGTTGGTTACGACCCAAATGTGGTGCATGCGTCTATTCATACAAAAGCATATAATCATACTATCGGAACGCAAAAAACTGCGCAAAAAAGAATTGAAAATGCTGAAACACAATTTCATATTTATGCTGTGGAATGGACGGAGGATTATATCAAAGGATTTGTAGATGGGGTGGAATATTTCAAGTTTGATAATGATAAAACAAACAACAAGTCAACATGGCCTTTCAATGCTCCTTTTTATTTGAAACTGAATCTTGCCTGGGGAGGCGACTGGGGTGGGGCTCAGGGTATAGATGAGTCAAAATTGCCTGCTACATACGAGATTGATTACGTGAGGGTTTATCAGAAATAAGGATATCTAAATGGCACGGAGTTTCTTCTTTGTGCATAAATTTTTTTTATTATGAAGAAATATAGTCTTTTACTTTTAGTTGTCTTAGGACTTGTTGCTTGTAATGGAAGCAAAAACAATGCATCTAAAAATAACTTGGATGCAACTATCGAAAAGAGAATTGACAGTGTGATGTCAAAAATGACGCTTGAAGAAAAAGTTGGACAAATGGCACAGTTTACTGTTGATGTAATCGGAAAAGGTGGTAATCTTTATTATAGCGACGAGCCTTTTGAAATCGATCAGGCAATGCTTGATACGGTTATAGGGAAATATAAAGTTGGATCAATACTGAATACTAGCAACAATAGGGCGCGAACTACTGAGGTATGGGAAAAAACAGTCAAAACAATACAGGATAAAGCAATTGAGGTGACGGGCATTCCGATTATATATGGTATTGATGCAATTCATGGAGCTACTTATACGGCTGATGCAACCTTTTTTCCGCAGGAAATAGGAATGGCTGCGACATTCAATACGGATTTAATGGAAAATGGATCGAGAATTTCTGCCTATGAAACAAGAAGCAGCAATATTCCCTGGGTCTTTAGTCCTACAATGGACTTGGGACGCGATGCTCGATGGTCGCGCCAATGGGAAAGCTTTGGAGAAGATGCGTACTTGAATGCACAAATGGCGGTGGCTTCTGTAAAAGGATTTCAAGGGGCTGACAGAAATGCTGTTGGTAACAATAATGTGGCGGCGTGCTTAAAACACTATTTGGGTTATGGGGTACCGGTTTCAGGAAAAGATAGAACTCCAGCGGTTATAAGTGAATCTGATTTGCGCGAAAAATTCTTTGAACCGTTTCGTGCGGCTGTTGTTCAAGGGGGTGCATTGTCTGTCATGGTTAACTCTGGAATTATTAATGGGGTTTCAACACATACTGATCATAGGCTGATAACTGAATGGTTAAAGGACGACCTGAACTTCGATGGGGTTGTAGTTACTGACTGGGCCGACGTGCAGAATCTTCTGTCAAGGGATCATGTGGGTGCTGATTATAGGGAAGTGGTAAAAATTGCTATCAATGCGGGGGTGGATATGGTAATGGAACCGTATAACCTTGCTTTTTGCCCGACTTTATTGGGTTTGGTGAATGATGGCGAAATTTCTATGGAACGGATTAATGATGCTGTAAGAAGGGTGCTTAGATTGAAATTCAGACTTGGATTATTCGATCGCCCTTATTGGTCAAGAAACGATTATCCTGATTTCGCAAGCAAAGAGCATGAGGCTGCTGCTAAAACGGCTGCTGATGAATCGATAACTTTGCTGAAGAATGATAACAAAATTCTCCCTTTTAAACAAAATCCAAGAATCTTGGTGACGGGACCTAACGCTAATTCTATGCGTACCCTGGATGGGGGATGGAGCTACTCGTGGCAAGGGGAAAAAGTGGAGGAGTTCGCTGTAAAATACAACACAATATTTGAGGCTTTGCAAAAGAAATTTGGTGAGAAAAATGTGCGGTATGAACCAGGGGTGACCTACAAAATGGATGGGGCTTATTATGAGGAGAACGAACCGCAAATTCAAAAGGCAGTGGTTGCTGCTGCGGGAGTGGATTATATTGTTCTTTGTGTGGGCGAAAACTCTTATTGCGAAACACCCGGTAATTTGGATGAACTGACACTGTCCAAAAATCAAAAGGAACTGGCAATGGCACTGCAGAAAACAGGAAAGCCTGTAATTCTTGTGCTAAATGAAGGGCGACCACGACTGATTCGCGAAATAGAACTAGGTTCAAGGGCGATAATTCAAACGTACTTGCCTGGTAATTTTGGAGCTGATGCTCTGGCTGATATTTTGGCCGGGGATGTTAATCCAAGTGGAAGATTGCCTTATACTTATCCTAAATATGAACAAAGCTTGATAGCATACGACCATAAACCGAGCCAAAATATCGAGGGAAAAATGGAGGGGGCTTACGATTATGGGGCTGAAACAGCGGTTCAGTATCCTTTTGGATTTGGACTAAGTTACACAACATTTGAATATTCTAACTTGTCTGTGGATAAGTCTACATTTGCTTCGGGTGATGAAATGAAAGTGACGGTGGATGTGAAAAATACGGGCGAAATGATAGGAAAAGAGGCGGTTATGTTGTTTAGCAGCGATCTGGTGGCTGCACTTACTCCTGATGTCAGAAGGTTAAGGGCTTTCCAAAAAATAGAACTTAAACCGGGTGAATCAAAAACAGTGACGCTTAATCTGCTTGCTGATGATCTGGCTTATGTTAACGAACTTGGCAAATGGTTCCTTGAAAAGGGTGATTTTAAACTACAAGTGGGAAATCAAATTACAAAAATCACTTGCACGGAATCAAAATTATGGGAAAAACCGAATAAGTAGGACTCATTAGCGTGACAGGATATAAATAGGGGAGTGGTTTCGAGAGAAAATACTCTCCTATATATGTTTATTCAATAATGGTTCTAAAGAAATTATAATTAATCTTGTTATATTTGTAATTATCTTTAATGAATTACTAAAAATTGTGTTTATGGGATCTAATATTTTTGCTGTTCAAAAACCATCAGAAAGACTTGCTTCTCTTGATATTTTACGCGGATTCGACCTTTTTATGTTGGTCTTTTTTCAACCTGTTTTTGTGAATTTATTTAACCGATGGGCAGAGAATCCAGTGGTTGGATTTTTATTGAGACAATTTGAACATGGCGACTGGATTGGATTCAGACCATGGGATTTGGTGATGCCGCTGTTCTTGTTCATGGTGGGTACGGCAATGCCTTTCTCTTTTGAGAAGTATAAGAATGATCCAAATAAATCGCATATCTATAAAAAAATCTTTCGAAGATTCATAATTCTGTTTATTCTGGGTATGGTGGTGCAGGGTAATCTACTGGGACTGGATCCTAAACAGTTCAGACTTTATTCTAATACGCTGCAATCAATTGCTGTTGGATATCTGGTATCGGCTCTTTTCTTACTGAAATTATCTAATAAAAACCAGTTCATCGCAACGGCAGGTTTACTTGCTGGATATTGGGCGTTGCTTTCTTTCTTTGGTGATTTTACTCCTGATGGTAATTTCGCGGAAAAGGTCGACAAACTTGTCTTGGGCAGATTCAGAGATGGGGTGTACTTTCTGGAAGATGGTTCGTGGGCGTTCGCAGAAAATTATCATTACACGTGGATACTTTCAAGCATGACTTTCACTGTAACGGTTATGTTGGGGGTGTTTGCTGGGAAAATAATGAAAAATGGTACGGACAAAAAAAAGAATAGTCTCTATCTGTTGATTTGGGGAGTGGTGTTGATCGCGGGGGGATTATTGCTAAGTCTGCAAACTCCTATCATTAAAAAAATATGGTCGAGCAGTATGACACTTTATGCTGGTGGATGGTCTTTTCTCTTAATGGCTTTTTTCTATTATTTAGTGGATTATAAAAAGAAGTCGACAGGATTGAACTGGCTCAAAATATATGGGATGAACTCAATGGTGGCTTACACACTTGGAATGGTGATTAGTTTCAGAAGTATTGCAAATTCTCTACTTTACGGACTTAAACAATATGCGGGCGATTTCTTCCCGGTTATCATCACCTTTGCGAATTTCCTGATCTTATTCTTTATATTGAAAATAATGTTCAAAGCACGAATATTTATCAAGATTTAAGCTTGTGGGAATATTAAATGGTCAACAACAATAATTACTAAATATATTAGTTGAAAATTTTCAGGTTCATAATGTGTATTCAATTGTAACTATATCACAATTGAATACATCGTTTTATTTGACATTAAATAATCTTGTGGAAAATGTTGATTTATGGAATATTAAGTCAATGAGAGTGTCTACTCTAACTCTCACCTTACTCTCACGCTCCTCTCACTATGGTCTCACTATGGGGCAACCGGACCTTGTTAACATCATAAACAAATATTAACAATAGTGAGGACGGGCGATTTGTATTTTGATATCTGATGGTTGCTTTCTTCTTTGATTACTTACACGTAGTAATTTCATCTTGGCAACTACAACTTTCACCAATTCTCACATCATTCTGTGTTTCAAAATCCTCAATAATTACATCCTTCCGGGTACATTAATCCCCAACAATTACTTCCTTCCGGAAATCTCAATTCTCAAAAATTACATCCTTTCGGGAACGTCAATACCAAACAGTTTCATGCCTTTCTGAATGGTCAAAGCAACATTCTTTGATAAAACAATGCGGAAATCTCTAACAACAACGTCTTCTTCTTTCAGAATCTGATAGTCGTGGTAAAATTGATTGTACTCTTTAGCAAGTTCATAAACGTAATTGCCGATCAATGAGACGTTATATTCTTCGCCTGCTTGCTTTACGACTCCTTGAAATTCAGCGACTAGCTGTACCAGTCCTTCTTCCTTTTCAGAGAGACCCACGGCTGTGCTCAATGTCTCCGGAATTTCAATGCCTTGACTCTCGGCTTTACGTAATATGGATTTGATACGGGCGTGGGTGTACTGAATAAAGGGTCCTGTGTTTCCGTTAAAGTCTATGGATTCTTTGGGATTGAATGTCATATTCTTCTTCGGGTCGACTTTCAAAATGAAATATTTCAGGGCTCCTAATCCTATTATGCGGGCAATTTCATCTGCTTCTTCTAGTGTGCAATCGTCAAGCTTGCCTAATTCAGCGGATGTTTCACGTGCGGTATCTACCATCTCTTCAACTAGGTCGTCGGCGTCTACAACAGTGCCTTCGCGTGATTTCATCTTGCCTTCTGGAAGCTCTACCATTCCGTATGAATAATGGACTAATCCCTTGCCAAACTCAAATCCTAACATGTCAAGAAGGATAGAAAGTACTTGGAAATGGTAATTCTGCTCGTTGCCAACTACATAGATCATTGTGTCAATGGGGTAGTCGTCAAATCGCAGTTTCGCGGTGCCAATATCTTGGGTCATATATACGGAAGTACCGTCGGAACGCAATAGTATCTTTTGGTCAAGACCATAAGAAGTGAGGTCGGCCCAAACAGAGCCGTCTTCTTGCTGGTAAAACAGTCCTTCTTTTAATCCTCTAAGTACTTCGTCTTTTCCTGCTAAATAGGTTTCTGATTCGTAATATATTTTGTCAAAAGATACGCCTAACTTCTTGTATGTTTCATCAAATCCGGCATATACCCAACTGTTCATTGTACGCCAAAGAGTAACGACTTCCTCATCGCCTGATTCCCATTTCCTGAGCATCTCACGGGCTTCGTTCATCAAACTGGATTGATTTTCTGATTCTTCTTTCGAAAGTCCTTGCGATTGTAATTCTGCTAACTCGGCTTTGTAGTTTTTATCAAACAGCACATAATAATCACCAATCAAATGATCGCCTTTTTTACCGGACGACTCAGGGGTTTCTCCATTGCCCCATTTTTGCCAGGCTAACATCGACTTGCAAATATGAATGCCGCGGTCGTTGACAATATTCGTTTTAACAACTTTCTTGCCATTGGCTTTCAATACTTCGCAAAGGGAATGACCAAGCAGATTATTGCGTACGTGACCAAGATGCAAGGGTTTATTGGTGTTGGGTGATGAATATTCTACCATATACAATGGGGCATCGTCTGCTGGAGCAACAATCCCAAATTCGGGGTCTTGATTGATCTGATTTAACAAATCTGCCCAAACGGATGATGATATTGTTAGGTTCAAAAATCCTTTTATTACATTGAAATCGGCAATTACAGCTGAGTTGGCGCCTAAATAGGTGCCTATCTCTTGTGCAGTCTGCTCGGGATTCTTCTTGGATATCTTCAATAACGGGAAAGTAACAAGGGTGTAATGTCCTTTGAACTCTTTCTTGGTTTTCTGAAGAGTAATCTGTGATGAGGCGACTTCTGTATTGTATAACTCTTTTATCGCGCTAATTACCGCATCCTGAAGTATATTCTCAATATTCATAAGTTGATTCATTTGCTGTTTGAATGTGCAAAGTTAAGAAAAAGTACGATATTTGTATAGGACAATAGATACACGATTGGATATCAAACTTATCAAATACCCTATAAATTAAAGAAGCTGCGTTATTTCAGCAGCTTCACCTTCTCTTTTAATTTTTAAACGATGAATAGAATTAGTCTAATGCTACAAATAAATCTTTTTCTTCTACTACAAGTGATAGCTTGCCTTCTCTTGCTAACCAACCTATAGCGGCATACAAATCTTTGTCGGTTAATTTCGATGTCTTCTTTAAATCTTTCACGTTCATGCGGCCGGTTTCATCCAAAATGGTCCAAACTTTTCCCGCATTAATGCCAATTTTTTCAACCATCTTAATTATTATTATAGTTTAATTATGCAAAAATAACACATTTAATTATAATATACAATCAGATTCCTCAAAATATATTTTTTTCAATGCTTGTTAAAATTATAATAACCAACAATATATGGGCTCTTTATTCGTTACATAAGGTGCGAAGAATTGTGGCGACTTGCTCTATCAGTGATTGGGTGTCGTCATTATAAATTACATAGTCTGAAAGTTTAATACGCTCTTCTTCCGATAACTGATTTTTTGCTCTCTCTGCAATGTTTTTTATATCGGTTTTATCTCGCTCCGACGCTCGTTGTAATCTCAAAGTGTAGGGGGCATAAACAGTAATCACTTTATCAAGGATCTTGTTGAATCCGGCTTCCAATAATACGGCTGCATCCATAAACACAATAGCATACTTTTCTCTTTCTAATATCCATTTTATAAAATCTTTGGCGACCTCTGGGTGGATAATCGAATTGGCAATCTTTAAATTATCTGGATTGGTGAATATTATATTGGCTAGTTTCTTTTTGTTTAACTTGTTGTCTGGGTATAAGTCTTTACCAAAATGGGAAATAAGTTTGTCTCTGATTATTGGTGAGGTGTTGTTGAGCTCTTTTGCTCGATCATCGGCATCATAAACGGGATAGCCATAAACACGAAGTAACTCGCAAACAACAGATTTGCCGCTGCCAATACCTCCGGTAATACCTACTTTTATCATGAATGACTATTTTTTTTCAAAAAGAAACTCGGCCGAAGTGGGAGAGATACGTATGTTCCTAACATTTGATGGGTATGTGGTAAGCTCTAACGCGATAGAACTGCTATCGGTCTTATTTAATTGATTATAGTCCAATATAACTTTGAAATCGTCTGCTTCAATTTTCTTGTACTCTTCTAATGTTGCTGCAAACGATACATTAACTTTCGATGGAAAGAATTTGACGTTGATATTCTTTGGAGCGTTTTTACATTCAACAGGTATTTCAAAATACTTTTCGGTGTATTCATCAATAGGAATAAATGCTTCGACTTCACTCGGTACAAATTTTATTCCTTCTATTGGTTTAATCTTTACGTGTAATTGTGAGGTTGCCTTCAGATTCTCAAATACACTGTATTCGGTAATGGCACTATCTAACGTTTTCAGTTTTTCTCCTGAACCGTAGGCAGTGACTTTTTCAGGCAGAAAAGTAATTGTATCAGCTACTAAACTTGAGTTGCTTGTATTTACTTCTCCATCAAAAACAACAAGTAATTCTTTGCTTTCTAATTTGGACGATTCAATGGATATGGTTGGGGGATAATATTGAATGAGATTCGATGTGGTGGATATCCTGGTGCGAATCATCTGAATATATGTGCTGCCCTGAATAATATCTACATTATCTTCCATCAAGCTCATTATGTCGATATCTATTGTGTCTCTTTTACGAAAATCGTACTTGAATATTTCAGAACCTTTGTCGGATAATAGAATCTCTATTTTATCTGGTAATGGATTGTTAAAAACAATGTCGTTTGGTATGTTAACATATTTAAGCGGAATAGTGTAACTTCCTTCCACTTTCTCTTGCTGAAAAAAGAGCATCAACCAAAAAATAAATGCTAATACTACGAAAAAAACAAAGATAAGCATATTCTTCCACGGGAATGTGGAAAAATATGCTCTTAATTTTGGTTGCCATTTATTTAAGGTTGCTCTTAAATTCATAGACAAAAAAACTATTAATCATTCTTGGCTGCTGCGTATACAGAACCTTTTTCAACTTTGATTTTAACATTGTCTGCAATCTCAATAACAAAATAAGTATCGCCGACTTCACGAATACGACCATGAATGCCTCCGGCTGTAACAACTTTGTCACCAACAGTCATCGCGTTACGGGTTTTTTCTATTTCTTTCTGTTTCTTCTGCTGGGGACGAATCATAAAGAAGTAGAATATTGCAATAATTGCTACCATCATCAGTAAAGATGCACCTAATCCATTTTGTGAGCCGGTAGCTGCTTGTAATAAAATATCCATACGAATTTAGTTTTAAATTATTTTATATAAGTTTTTGTTTAAATATTTTTTTAGCTCGAGAGTCTCAATATTCAATTCATTTGCTTCAATTCATTTACAATGGAATCTAGTATGCCATTTACAAATGTTCCGCTCTTAGAAGTACTGTAAAACTTTGCCATTTCAATATATTCGTTTAACGTAACGTTCGTTGGAATGGAAACAAAGGAGTCGATTTCTGAAATAGCAACTTGCATAATTACCAAATCCATAAAAGCAATACGCTCAAAATCCCACTTGTCTGTATGCTTTTTTATCAGATCTCGGTACTTGTCCTCATTCATAATCGTTTCTGTAAACAAAGTTAGAGCAAATGCTTTGTCTTCATCGTTTTTAAACATTGGTAATAGTGGCTGATTTTCACCATTTTCCTGTTTAAACTTCTTTATGGTTTTGATAACGAATGTTTGCACTATCTCGATATCATCGTTCCAATAAATACTCTCGTCTTCCAACAACTCATCCAGATCTAAATTTCCAGAAATGTACAGTCTGAATATTTTCCTCCAGAACTCTTTATCATCTTCATAACTAGGTGCAGCAATTGCCGCATACTTTTGATATGTTTCTGATTCGAGAATCACATCAAGCAATTTTTTTACAAATCCTTCACTGTTGTCCTTATTCCAAGGATTATCCTGAAGGAATTTCTGGAGCTGTTTATTGCTTTTTAATTGAATGATAAATTTATTATCAAGCAGATTCGTATTTGGGTTTAAATCTTCCTCAGTAGGCAAAAACTTATTCTTCTTTGATTCTACACGATCTTCATACAGATCGGTAAGTTGTATAGGAAGATAAAGAAAGTAATGATACAAATCATAAGACTTCTGCAAACTGAACAGTAGCTCTTTTTCAGCTTTTGTCAGATCTTTATTCGTATTCTGATACCAGGAATAGACCATCTGAACCACCCTTATACGAATTAAGTTTCGATTAATCATTGTTTAAATGAACTTTATTTTAAATGCAAAAGTAGGTATTTTTTCCTTATTTCAATTATAAATGTGATAAAAGAAGTTTTATTGGACAAACGATTGCTTTTTAGCTTACTTTTGATGATGACTTTTTTTTGTAGCTTTGCAATAAAAGTCAATATAAATCTTTTATAAAACTCTTTAAAATGAAAAAATTAGTGCTATGGTTATCTCTTGTTTTGCTTAGTGTTAATGTGATAGGGCAGCAAGATGTGACAAAAATCTCAATTATCCCTGAACCGGTGTCAATGGTTTATGAAAGTGGTAGTTATATTCTTCCAAATGAAATTTTGATCTCTAGCCCTACAAACAAGGAGATGAATTTTGTGAACGAATACCTGGTTGGTAAGTTATCGTTGGCTACTGGAAAGACGGTGACAATCAACCCTAAAGCAAAAAATGCTTCTATCAAATTAATATTGAATAAAAAGACTAATACCGAAATTGGAAATGAGGGTTACACGTTGTCTTCAAATTCTGATGGGATAACTATCACTGCAAACAAACCTTCGGGATTGTTTTATGGTGTGCAAACTTTCTTTCAACTGTTGCCGCCTCAAATCGAAAGTAAAAAACTTCAGGAGAATGTGGCTTGGGAAATTCCTCAAGTTGATATAGTTGATTATCCCCGAGTAGGCTGGCGTGGCATAATGTTGGATGTTTCTCGTCACTTTTTCACTGTCGATGAGGTAAAACAGTTTATTGATAATATGGTGAAATATAAATACAATATGTTTCACTGGCATCTGACTGATGATGAGGGTTGGAGAATTGAAATTAAAAGTCTTCCAAAATTAACGGAAGTAGGTGCGTGGCGTGTGGAAAAGATTGGTACTTTTGGTGGATTTTCAGATCCGCTTCCCGACGAACCTAAAAACTATGGTGGTTATTATACGCAGGAACAAATTAAAGAAATAGTTATTTATGCTGGAGAACGATTTATTCAGGTGATTCCCGAAATTGATGTACCTGGTCATAGTCTTGCGGCAATAGCATCTTATCCTGAACTATCATGCACACCAGGAGCTGAAAATTACAATGTGCATGCTGGAGAACCATTTATGGATTGGTCGCAGGGAGCACCTCCCATTGCATTGGTGGACAATACTCTATGTCCTGCTAATGAGAAGGTGTATGAGTTTATGGATAAGGTCATTACAGAAGTAGCTCAATTATTTCCGTTCGAATATATTCATACTGGTGGCGACGAGGCTCCTCATAATTATTGGCAAAAAAGTCCTCAGGTTCAGGAGCTAATGAAGCGTGAAGCCTTAAAAACTATACCTCAGGTGCAATCGTATTTTGGAAAAAGACTTGAGAAAATCATTCAGTCTAAAGGGAAAAAGATGATGGGCTGGGATGAAATCCTTGAAGGAGGCATAACTCCCACAACTGCGCTCATGAGCTGGAGAGGAATTCAACATGGAATAGAGGCTTCTAAATCTGGGCATTATGTGGTGATGTCACCAAGTAACTTTGTTTATATCGATCTAATGCAGGGGGATAAATCTACAGATCCTCCGGTGTATAATACTTTAAGACTTAACCAAACTTATAAGTTCGATCCAATACCTGAAGGGGCTGACCCAAAATACATTCTGGGAGGTCAGGCAAACTTATGGACCGAACAGATTTATAACATACGTCAAGCTGAATATATGACTTGGCCTCGTGCATTTGCAGTTTCTGAGTCGCTTTGGTCGCCAAAATCCAAAAAGGACTGGAATCATTTCGTCAATAAAACAGAAGATCATTTTGTAAGGTTTGATTATGCTCAAACTAAGTATTCACCTGCAATGTACGATCCTATTGTTTCAGTTAAAAAAGATGGCGAAAAATATTATGTCTCTCTTAAAACTGAAATTGATGGTTTAGATATTTACACTAGCTTTGATAATTCTACTCCAGATAATTTTTATCCAAAATATACCGAAGCGCAGTTAATACCTAAAGATGCTTCATTAATGCGGATCGTAACATATAAAGGTGATAAAATTGCTGGTAGAGTGATGAGTATCACTGTGGATGATTTAAAGAAACGGGCCAAATAAGTTGGAAATTAAAAAGATAATAACTATCTTTGCGCCGCTTTTTGCAGCTCCCGTGTGATGGGGAATAAAGAAGCAATAAACACTTTATTTTGAGTAACACAATTAGAAAAAAATGAAAACATTTGAATTAAAAGGTGAAGTTAGAGACGATTTCGGAAAAAAAGCAGCCAGAGCATATCGTTCTGAAGGTTTAATTCCGTGCGTAGTTTATGGCGGACATGGAAAAGATAATATCAATTTCGTTGTTAAAGCTGGTGATGTACGTAACTTGATATATACTCCTGAGGTATATCTGGTAAATCTTGATCTTGGTGAAAACAAATTGCAGGCAGTCTTGCAAGAAGCTCAGTACCATCCTGTTAAGGATACAATATTGCATATCGATTTTCTTCATGTATTTCCTGAAGTTCCGGTTGTAATTGAAATTCCAGTACGTTTGGAAGGTCTGGCAGCAGGTGTTAGAGCAGGTGGTAAGTTATCGCTCGACATTCGTAAATTGAAAGTAAAAGCTTTGGCTAATAATCTTCCGGAAGAATTGGTTATCAACGTTGAAAAACTTGAATTAGGTAAATCTATTCAGGTTGGATCTCTCAACTTTGAAGGCCTTGAAATTCTGAATGCTAAGAACAGTGTTGTTTGTCGTGTACAATTAACTCGTGCCGCAAGAGGTAGTGCAGCTAAAGGTGAATAACAGTTTGCAATGAAATATTTGATTGTTGGGTTAGGGAATATCGGACCTGAGTACGAGAATTCTCGACATAACATAGGATTTATGATGTTGGACGCTTTTGCAAAAGCGTCCAATATCTTTTTTGAGGACAAACGATATGGGTTTGTTGCAGAAACACGACTCAAAAATAAGTCGTTGATACTGTTAAAACCTAGTACGTTTATGAACCTCAGTGGTAATGCTGTGCGATATTGGCGAAATAAGGAGAAAATAGATGTTGAAAACATTCTTGTATTAGTTGATGATCTCGCATTGCCTTATGGAACTCTGCGTTTAAAACCAAAAGGTAGCTCTGCCGGCCACAATGGTTTACAAAACATTCAAGATACATTAGGTACACAGAACTATGCTCGTTTGCGATTCGGTATCGGTAGTGATTTTTCCCGTGGAAAGCAAGTGAATTATGTTTTGAGTCCTTTTACAGATGAAGAAATAATTCAGATGCCTCCACTTTTTGAAACATCAACAGATATCATTCGAAGTTTTTGTCTTGCAGGTGTTGAGGTTACTATGAATCAATTCAACAAACATAAATAATGGATGATGTACGAATAGATAAATGGTTATGGGCTGTGCGTATATTCAAAACAAGGAGTGCCGCGGCAGATGCTTGTAAGAAAAATCGAGTCTATGTTCAGGATCTTTCAGTTAAGCCATCAAGAATGGTGCGAAAAGGTGATGTTATACAAGTACGTAAACCTCCAATAACATATTCATTCAAGATTCTTGATATTACGGATAAAAGGATGGGGGCAAAACTAGTACCTCTGTTTATGGAAAATGTTACTACACCTGATCAATACGAAATCCTTGAACTAAATAAAATTAGCGGTTTTGTCGACAGACAACGTGGGACAGGCAGGCCTACGAAAAAAGAGCGTCGCGATTTAGAGCAATTCTCAGAATCATTTGATTTTGATGAATTGGATTTCGAAGATTAAACTCTTAATAATTTATTCTTTATATCATAGTAAGGTACAACAGTTGTAGTGTTTTGTGTAAGACAATACTCTGCTTCATCTTCAAACCCGTGTAATTGTAGTCGACGATAATGTTCCGAAACTTTCACAAACTGCAACGGATTTTCCTTTGCCGATATCCAAAGATTAAGTGCAATCAATAGTGCATCTGAATCGGCTTCAACCATTGTGCGAAGTTTCATTTCTTCAACAAAAGCTCCTGCAAACAACGTGTCTTCCAAATTAATACGATTGTTCCATCCGGAACAAATCACAACTATCCGCTCGGTTTTTTTAGCACATTTTTCCACTAAGTTATGCATATTTGAAAAAGCGCCAATATATAACTCTTTGCAACCTTGAGCTGATTCAATTGCATGCGTACCATTGGTTGTAGTAAACACAATATCTTTTCCATCCACAATAGATGCTTTATATTCAAAAGGGGAATTCCCGAAATCCGCAAAATCACACTTCTGGGTATTGCGTTCTGCTCCAACAAGATAGCCTTTGGATTTGTAGCGTTTGGCTTCTTCTATATTTGCCACTGGTATTATGCTTCCCGCTCCATTGGTAAATGCTGCACAAATGGTTGTGGTTGCCCTGAAAATATCCACAACAATTACAATATCGCCTTCTTTCTTGTAAAAAGAATAAAGTGCTGGTGAAGTACAAACATCTATTTTCATTGATTTAAATTCTTTCGTCTTTCTTTTTTCACAAAAATACATAATTAATTGTTCATGTCGTGGTTCTGACGAAATTGGATTATTATTAGGGATGTTTGAGGCTTTTACCTGTTGACAAGTTGTTCTTTAAATATAAGGACAATGATAACTTGATTTATGACATTAAAAATTTATTATAGCATATATCCTAAATAATAAATCTATTATAAATTAATCGCTTTTTCGTATCTTGCAGGCTTAAAACAAACAATTTCGTACATGATTAAATCATCATACAAAATAATTCTCGGATCTAACTCGCCAAGACGGAATGAACTACTTTCGGGTATTGACATAGCGTATAAAGTACGCACTATACCTGATATAGATGAGGATTATCCCGCGGATATGGCTGTAGAGAAAGTGCCCGAATATCTTGCTCAGAAAAAAGCGGCTGCGTATAATCAACGTATGACAGATGATGTTCTGTTAATTACCGCTGATACAGTTGTCATTCTTGATGGTAAACTTTATGGTAAACCTACTAATGATAAAGATGCAAAGGAAATGTTGCGCTCTTTGTCAGGTAAAACTCACACTGTAATTACTGGAGTGTGCCTGACAACTACCTGTAAACAAGTTACCTTTTCTGATGTCGCTTTCGTGACTTTTTCTGATATTTCTGATATTGAAATTGATTATTATCTGCAACATTATTCACCTTTAGATAAAGCTGGGGCCTATGGTGTTCAAGAATGGATCGGCTATATTGCTGTTGAAAGAATTGAAGGTTCTTATTTCAATGTCATGGGATTACCTATTTCCAAGGTATATCAAGCGTTAAAAGAATTTTGATCATTTTATTTTTTTAGTCATACATATAGAAATAATGTTACTAATGACACACTGATAATAGTGAAAGTAAGAACTAATTTAAAATTATAAACAAAAAGAATAACAGCAAGTGGTTAATACAAATAATGAAATTCTGATAATATTTGTATCTTCGTCTTATAATTCACAAACAAAAAAACAATAACATGCTGACAGTAGAAAAAATTGGCGGAACATCCATGTCACAGTTTCAGGATGTGATGCAAAACATCATAATAGGTAACCGTAAAGGAGATGAATTATACAATCGTATCTTTGTGGTTTCGGCATATAATAATGTGACTAACTGGTTGTTAGAACATAAGAAGACAGGAGAGCCAGGCATTTTTAATAAGTTTCTCAATGGAGAAGATTATAGTAGCGCACTTGATTTTTTTTGTCAGCGATTATTGCTTATTAATGATGGATTTGCAGATATTGGTCTTGATTTAAAGGAAGCTCGAGATTTTATCCGTTTCCGTGTTGATCAAGCAAAAACAATACTTTATAGTCTCGCAAAAGTATTAGCTTCTGGTTATGTTAATCGTGATGACATCCATCTTGCTGCACGCGAGATTCTTGCTTCAATAGGTGAAGCTCATTCTGGTTGGAATTCTGTTAACATCCTCAATAATAATGGCATCAATGCACGGTTTATTGATCTTTGTGGATTTAATGACAATGAATCATTGACTATAGATGAACGCATTCATGCAGAGTTTTCGGGAATCGATTTTAGTAAAACTCTCTGTATCGCAACTGGATATACTAAAGGAACCGAAGGAATTATGAGAGCTTTCGACCGCGGTTATTCCGAAGTAACATTTAGTAAAATAGCCATTGAAGTCAAGGCTGATGAGGCTGTTATACACAAAGAATATCATTTGTCCAGCGCCGATCCTAAAATAGTTGGTGTTGAAAACAGTATTCCTGTTGGTAATACTAATTACATAATTGCAGATCAATTGGCTGATATAGGTATGGAAGCTATTCATCCCAAAGCTGCTAAACCTTTAGAATTGGCCAATATAAACATCCGTATCAAGAATACCTTTCAACCCGAACACCCAGGAACAGTAATTTCTAGCGATTATATTTCACCCGAACCTCGAGTGGAAATTGTATCTGGATCAAGAAAAGTGTTGGCTATTGAGATACACGATCCTATGATGGTAGGTGAAGTTGGATTTGATGGTCGCATTATGCAATATTTTGTAAAGTATAATGTCAGTTACATTCTTAAATCAACTAACGCCAACTCCATTACAATGGTCGTATGGGAAAACGAGCAATCTATAAAGCTCATCGAAGCACTTAGAGGAGTGTTTTATCAGGTAACATTATTGCCTGCTGCCATAGTATGCGTAATGGGTACCAACATCGCTATTCCGGGTTTCCTTTATAAAGCCTCCGAAGCTCTTTATGAAAAAGGTATTAATATCATGAGTTTTGCTCAATCGCTAATGCAGGTGAACATGCAATTTGTTATTGAACGTGATCGTTATGAAGATGCTGTTATTGCATTGAACGATAAGCTTTGTAAAAGAAAAATTGAGACTCATTCTCTGTTGGAGGAAGAGTAAATAATGATATGATATTGATGTCTGAAATAGATACAGATTGTTAAAATGAGGGTGGAAACACCCTCACTTATTTTTCTGTAATTGGAGAAACATTGAAAAAACTAACTCTCATCTCCTTCATCGTAAGTTTGATACAAAAAATCATTATAGGGAAATCGTTGTACATGAATTTCTTTCACTTTCTTATAAATAAGATTTTTAAGTTCATCAATATTTTCTTTTTCCTTTGCAGAAATAAATATACAATTCTCTTTCAGTTTACTCATCCATGTCATTTTAAGCTCTTCAAGCGAATAGTTCTCGCGACGTTTCGGTGTTAGATCATCCTCGTCCTTCTCAACATGGTTAAAAGCATCAATCTTGTTAAACAGCATGATAGTCGGCTTTTCTTCCTTATTGATATCAAATAATGTCTTTTCTACCACATTGATTTGCTCCTCAAAAGCTGGATGTGAAATATCTACCACATGAATTAAAATATCTGCTTCGCGAACTTCATCCAAAGTCGATTTAAACGATTCTACTAAGTGAGTAGGCAGTTTGCGAATGAAACCAACTGTATCTGTAAGCAAGAAAGGTAGGTTCTCAATTGTTACCTTTCGCACTGTTGTATCAAGTGTGGCAAACAATTTATTCTCGGCAAACACTTCTGATTTGCTCAGCAGGGTCATCAAAGTCGATTTTCCAACATTTGTATAACCTACAAGTGCCAGACGTACCAATTTTCCTCTGTTTTTTCGCTGTACTATCTTCTGCTTGTCAATATCTTTTAGTTCTTGTTTCAGATGCGAAATTTTATCCAACACTATCCGTCGGTCTGTCTCCAACTGTGTTTCACCTGGTCCGCGCATGATTGTGCCCCCGCCACCTCGTTGACGTTCAAGGTGTGTCCACATTCGTGTAAGTCGAGGTAATAAATATTGATATTGTGCAAGTTCAACCTGGGCTTTCGCATGAGCAGTCTGCGCACGCATCGCAAAAATGTCAAGGATCAGACTGGTCCTATCCATAATCTTGATTCCCAGTTCTTTTTCGATATTCCGAATCTGTTTAGCAGATAATTCATCATCAAAAATAACCAGTCCAATTTCATTATCCTCATCTTGCACATAATCCTTTATCTCTTGTAGTTTCCCCGTACCCACAAAAGTAACAGAATTGGGCATTTCTAGTCGTTGTACAAATCGTTTCCCTGGAATAATTCCTGCCGTCTCCGCCAGAAAAGCCAGTTCGTCCAGGTATTCATTTACCTGTTCTTCGTTCTGTTCAGGTGTTATCAATCCCACCAACACAGCATTCTCACTTTTAATTTCAGTAAGTATCAGATCTTTCATTTAGTATTCTCCTTTCAAAATTGGCCGTAATCATCTTAAATAATCATTCCGCTACCTAGACAAATGCGGTGCTCTTTGTCATACACAACACCAAATTGTCCCGCTGCGATTCCTTGAACAGGAATTTCTGACTGAATATAATATAAATCGCCAACCCGTTTAATTTTCCCTTTTGTAAATTCAGGCGTATGTCTAATCTTAAAGGTGATTTCCTTTTCATCTTCAAATTCACCCCAAATATCTTTCGTTATAAACGAGAAACCTTGTAAATTAATTGAGTTACCATACTGAAATTTAGTGTCATATCCTTTCGATACATACACTATATTGCGATCGATATCCTTTTTAATCACAAACCAAGGCCCTCCGCTTAAACCAAGTCCCTTGCGCTGTCCAATTGTGTGGAACCAGTAGCCCATATGTTTTCCAAGGATATTTCCAGTCTCGAATTCTACAATAAGACCCTCTTTTTTACCGAGGTATCTTTCAATAAAATCATTGTAATTAATCTTTCCCAGGAAACAAATACCTTGACTGTCTTTCCTTTTAGCCGATGGCAGATGTTGCTTTTCCGCAATAGATCGCACCTCTTTTTTCATCAAATGACCAATAGGAAACATCAATTTTGATATCTGAGCGATATTAATCTGAGCTAAAAAATCTGTCTGGTCCTTGACCATATCCTTAGCAGTTCCTAACCACGATAAACCATCCATTTCAACCGTTGTTGCATAATGGCCAGTAGCAATTTTGTCAAATTGAAATCCCCATTTATCATTAAAACAGCCAAATTTGATTAATTTATTGCACATCATATCCGGATTTGGTGTTAGCCCTCTTTTAACAGAATCTATCGTATATTTGACCACACTATCCCAATATTCCTCATGCAATGATACCACCTCAAAGCGGCAACCATATTTTTTTGCAAGATATGAAACAATTTCAATATCTTCTTCCGAAGGACAATCGATATAACCATCCTTATCCTCCATTCCAATTTTTATATAATAAATAGTAGGGTCATAACCCGTTTCTTTCAATTGATGAACCACAACTGAACTGTCAACCCCACCTGACACAAGTGCTGCTATTTCCATTTTTTTATGAACAATAAAGTGCAAAGTTACAAATTAATTGTATCTTTACAATTTATTGCACGTAATGTGTTCATTTACATCAGTCCCAATTTGTTTTTGAGGGACTCGGTTTTTCCCGAAAACAGCGAATTTACCGTAAATCGAGAGGAACTTAAAAATAATTAAAACAACTGGAGCGGTTGCAACGCATATTATTAGAATTCAGTTGATTTAGAATGAAAAACTGGGTAAGATGCAAAAGTCAAAATGCTCTGATAAATTACTGCAATAGAGTGGGAGTGAATCCCTTATAGATCGGATTGCATCCGATACATTCCGGAAAAGAGATTCCGGCACATATTAGAAGAAAAAAAAACAATATAAATGACTTACAGATGGAATTATCTTACCCTAACAGACGACCAAAAAAATAAACGAAATGAACTAGCTGAAGAATTACAATTAGACCCGGTACTCGCCGAATTACTTATCCACAGAGGAATCTCAACAAAGGACGAAGCAAACAAGTTTTTGCACCCTAGTCTTGACGACTTACACGATCCTTTTCTGATGCCCGACATGGAACTAGCTATTAGACGAATAGAGAAAGCAATAGGAAATAAAGAGCGCATTCTTATTTACGGAGATTATGACGTAGATGGAACTACCGCCGTTTCTTTGGTCTATAAGTTTTTCCGCAAAATCACAAGTAACCTGGACTATTATATTCCAGACAGGTACGATGAAGGGTACGGCATCTCAATTCAAGGAATTGATTATGCTGCAAACACAGACGTAAAACTGATCATATCACTCGATTGTGGCATAAAAGCGATCAGCAAAATAGCTTATGCCAAAGAAAAAGGAATAGACTTTATTGTCTGTGACCATCACATGCCAGACGACACTCTTCCGGATGCCGTTGCAGTAGTCGATGCCAAACGCCTCGATTCCATTTATCCATATAATGAACTATCAGGTTGTGGTGTTGGATTCAAATTAGTACAAGCTTTTGCTCAACGTAATGGTTACCCTTTTTCAGAACTCGAATCATTGCTCGATTTATGCGCGGTAAGCATCGCTGCCGATATAGTTCCAATTACAGGAGAAAACAGAATACTTATGTATCATGGGCTCATTCAGCTCAATACAAATCCCTGTTTTGGTCTTCGAGGAATTATAGAAATATGTAGACTGACTCATAAACCTATCACCGTAAACGATATTGTTTTCAAAATCGGTCCACGAATCAACGCATCTGGTCGGATGATGAACGGCAAAGAAGCCGTCGATCTGTTATTGTCTGTCGATATGCCAACAGCTCGTATATTAAGCAAGAGTATCGATAAATATAATGAGGATCGTCGGGAACTTGATAAGAAAACTACTGAAGAGGCTATCAATTTTATTGACACTCAAACAGATGTTTCTTCACAAAAAAGCATCGTTGTGTATAATGAAAATTGGCACAAGGGAATTGTCGGAATCGTAGCTTCCCGTTTAACGGAACGCTATTATCGTCCTGCTGTCGTCCTCACTCGGTCAAGCAAAAACCTTATCTCCGGATCCGCTAGATCTGTTTTGGGTTTCGATGTATATAAAGCTATCGAATCATGCAAAGATATACTCGAAAACTTTGGAGGTCACACTTATGCCGCGGGACTTACGCTCAAAGAAGAAAACCTGTCCGAGTTCAAGCGCCGCTTCAATGCAATATCTTTTGATGAGATTGAATCTAAAATGATGTTGCCGCAAATCATTATTGATGCTGAGATTCCTTTCAGCACCATAACTAACAGGTTCATGCAACAACTCAATCTTTTCAGCCCATTTGGAGCAGAAAACGAAAACCCCGTATTTCTTACACGTAACGTCACTGATACAGGCGGAAGCAGACTGGTGGGCATGAACAATCGGCATACCAAACTGGAAGTCACGGATCGTACCGTAAGCATCCCTTTTTCAGGTATTGCTTTCAGTACTGATGGCTATTATGATGAATTAAAGTCCAGAATTCCACTTGACATCTGCTATACATTAGAAGAAAATAATCGTAGCATTAAGCGCAATGTGCAGTTGATAGTCAAAGATATGCGACTTAGTTGATATATTCATCATTATGTCAACTCCTGATTTCCGTGAAATACTGCATACTTATTGGGGATACAATGATTTTCGTCCCTTACAAGAAGATATTATTCAATCCGTCTGGTCGGGCAAGGATACATTAGGTCTTATGCCTACCGGCGGCGGGAAATCTATTACTTTCCAGGTCCCGGTCATGGCCATGGATGGCATCTGTCTTGTTGTTACACCTCTAATAGCATTAATGAAAGATCAGGTCGATAATCTGAAAGAAAGAGGTATAAAAGCGGCGGCTGTCTATTCTGGAATGAGTCGCGAAGAGATCATCACAACACTCGAAAACTGCATCTTCGGCAATTATAAGTTCCTCTATGTCTCTCCCGAAAGACTCCCTTCGTCCATTTTTCAGGCCAAACTTCAAAGCATGAACGTTTGTCTCTTGGTTGTAGACGAAGCACATTGTATTTCACAATGGGGGTACGATTTTCGCCCATCATATCTTAATATTGCAGATATTAGGCAGGAACTTTCAGATACACCTCTCCTTGCTCTAACAGCTACTGCTACAAAAGAAGTGGTTGCCGACATTCAAGAAAAACTACTTTTTAAAGAAACAAACGTATTTCGCAAAAGCTTTGCCCGTGATAATCTAAGTTACGTGGTTCGCAAAGTCGATAATAAATACGCAGAACTCATTCATATCCTGCAATCCGTTCCTGGCAGTTCAATCATTTACGTTCGCAATCGCAAACAAACAAAAGAGACTGCAGTCATGCTTCAGAAAGCAGGTGTTTCAGCCGATTTCTTTCATGCCGGACTACTTCACGATATCAAAGAAGATCGACAAAACAAATGGAAGTCGGGCGAGTGTCGTGTTATGGTAGCAACAAACGCTTTTGGAATGGGTATAGATAAGAGTGATGTGCGTACTGTAATTCATCTCGATCTACCTAATTCTCTCGAAGAATATTATCAAGAAGCAGGTAGAGCTGGACGTGATGAACGACGTTCTTTTGCCATCATTTTATACAACCAAAAAGATATCATTAAGCTAAAAAAAAGACTCACAGATTCTTTTCCTCCTCGTTCTCTAATTACCCGCATCTATGATGCGTTGGGTAACTATTTTCAGTTAGCTGTCGGATCAGGAACAGGAAATACATACGATTTCAATCTTCAGGAATTCTGCAATAATTTCCGTTTCTCATTTCTTCAAGCTCATCACGCACTCAAAATACTGCAATTGGCTGGCTATATAGAGTATACAGATGAAATAGAGTCACGCTCAAGATTGAAAATCTTAATTCAGCGAAACGACCTTTATGGATTAAAACTCGACAAATTTAGCGATGCACTCATTCATCTCATACTCAGAACTTATACCGGTATTTTTACCGATGAGGTTTATATAGATGAAAACCTTCTTGCACTACGACTTAACACTACACGGGACAAAGTTTATGAAATGCTTCAGGGATTAGATCGCATCAAATATATTCGATATGTGCCCCAAAAAAAGACTCCTTATATAGTTTATACAACCTCTCGAGAAGAGGTACAGTTTTTAAGCATAGCTAAGCAGGTGTACGAAGAACGAAAAAAACGCTTTGCAGAACGCATACAATCAATGATTGATTATGTCGAAAACGACCATATTTGCAGAAGCAAAATGTTGCTGGTCTACTTCAACGACAGCGAAGCAAAAGATTGTGGATATTGTGATATCTGTCTCGCTCGTAACCATACTGGCCTTACTAATTATGAGTATAAACAGATCAAAAGCTCTTTATTGAAAATATTAACTCAATCAGAGTCAATGAGACTGGGAGAACTGGTTGATAAGGTCGACCAGTTTGAAAGCGAAAAAGTTACAACTGTTATCCGGTTCCTCGTTGGAAATGAAGAATTAATGTTGTTTGATGATACGTTGACATTGAAAAAACAACTAATTTAAGAGGTGCAAAAAACAACCAAGTGAGTAAAGATGGTAGATGAATTCAATATATTTCGCATTTTTTTTTGCAGATTATGAAGAAAGCACTATCTTTGCATCCAATTAACTAAATAATAATGGCCCCGTAGCTTAACTGAATAGAGTATCTGACTACGGATCAGAAGGTTCCAGGTTTGAATCCTGGCGGGGTCACAAAAAAGCATCTCATTTTGGGATGCTTTTTTTGTGACATTTCCACCTTCAAATTATTATAATCCCTAAACACTAAACAACCATTTTCATGGTTCGCTCTTTTTATTTATCAAAATAAATCGGCATTATTTCTTCCAAATCAACCTGTAATTGAATCTTCTGTTTGGGGCAGTATCACCATCCAGACAAAATGATATGGGGTCTTCCAATACTTTTGGATTGTCACTCCATTTAAAATCAATCACAAACTGATGCTTGCTAATATCCAATAATCGGCGGGGAATCTCAATTTCCAATTCATTTCCCATATAACGGTAATTCAAATCACTGATCTCAACCCATTGTCCATCCTCATATTTCTTCAGAGTGGTCAAATTCTCATTTTTTACACTTTCATTCACAAGATAATCATACCCAAACCATCCTGTTTTGGAATTATTGTCCGCGTCAATGAGTAATAACATCCAGTTGTTATCTAAATGTGATGTAATGGGCGATGAGGTTTCTGCGTAAAAACAAACATTATCTTTACCAACAGCAACCTTAGATGTGATGATGTCATTCCTGCCCGAATTGTTGATGTATCGTTCACCGGCATATCCTATGGCGTCTCTGTGAAAGATATCGCCGCGGGTATCTCTAAACTCATTATCTATCTTCTTCCAGTCACTGAATTTTCCATCTATATCAATCTGATTAAATCCTTTCTGCTCCGGAATCGGGCGTACTCCTTTATATCTTCTGATATTTTGTGCCATTTGCATGTAATAGTTATCTGTATAACCTCCTTTCATAGGTTGAATACCTCTATTGAATTCTGCATTATACTGGTCTACAAAAAAGAATGGGTTGTCTCTACCCAACCATGGTGTGGTTCCACCATCTGAAGGTTGATATTTTCCGGCAGTCCATTCATTCCAATCATTGATATACAGAAATTCAGGATTGGCATCAAGCGCTTCATCCCATCTTTCTTGAAAATAAATTCCATAATCTTCAGGGTTGTCAACTTCCTTCCCTAACCATGGTACATAAGCCGATTTTGGCATGTCATACTCGTTAAGATCGGGCTCACCAAAAGCTCTCGACCACGATTTTCCTACACCCATATTCTCCTTCGTCATGGTAACAGGGTGCTGAGCTGTGGTAACAGCGGCTTGCTCTCTTTTTCCATTATGTAACGAAAGAAGCTCTTCCGGAGATAAACTCTTAACGTGCTCATCAGCCATACTATATCCAAAACTCCAATTGTCTTCTGTACCTACAAACCTTTTTCCGTTCCATTCGTAATAACCCCACCACATGGTCCTCAAAGTAAAAAAATCTTTTACTTCCTTGGTGTAATCTTTATAAAACTCTTCGGTATAATCTGGATCTTTATAATGAGGATGATTTGGGTCAGTCAACGCCGCAGCATCATAGTGCGGATTGGGATGTTTAATATTCGATCCGTTGGCATCTACAGAAGGACTACCGTTGTATAGCAACAACGGTTTACCATCCCAATAAAACCAAAGATCACTATACTTACCCACTTTATAAACTTTATCATACAGATCTTGCACAACAGTAATGGAGGGACCATTAAAGGACCAGAAAACAAATTTGGGAACTTTATTCCCTTCTTTTTTCATCTCCTGAATGATGCGAAACGTTACATCCCATTCATCCCAATACCTTACGGCATTGGTTACATCCATCACCAACACATCCACACCAGCATCGGCAAGCATGGAGATATCCTTACGGATCACATATTCATCCTGACTCAGAAAATAACCCATTTCCGGCTCTCCCCAATGATAGGAATTTGTGTACCAAAGAGGGTGATTGGCATTCATCCGGGCAGATGGATCTTCATTCAAAATCTTCGTGACATCGGCTTTGTAGGGCTTCCCTAAATTTGCTAAATTCTGAGTGTGCCATGTAATATAAAATATTCCTACAACCCTTCTCTGATCTTGCTTCACTGCTCCTGCTTCTGAATAACCGGGCATCTCTCTCCCAATAGCGTCTGTGGCTACCCACGTGTCTGAATAGAGGTCTCTGTGATAACTCTCTTTAGCAATATTGGCTGAATTCTTCTTCTCTGTTTCCTGCAAAGATCCGCACGAGAAAAGCATTGCCGGAAACACAAATAACGAAATTATAAACTTGATCTTATTCATATGAGTTATAGCTTATTCTGAATATACGAAATTAAACCTGCCGCCGGGAGCGGTGTCTCCATTAACATAAAAATCCATTATATTACCATTTTCTTGCATGTTGTCATTCCATTTAAACTCAATTTGCACAGGTTTACCATCCAAATTGAGCTTTTTTCTTTCGATTTTTATCTCAAGCTTATTGTTCTTGACTGCATACGATGATTTGGCTGCCTTTTGCCATTCCCAACGGTTACCGACATTCTTTTCTACAAAAACTTTTCGGGAAGTGGGACTTATACGATTCACTATATAATCATAACCGTTCCATCCGGTGGATTTGTCTCTGTCTATGTCGATAAAAAGAAGCATCCAGTTATTATCCTTGCGTGAGGTCAGCTTATCAGCACTTTCTACATAGAAATAGAGAAAACGGTCGTCTCTCGCAACTTTGGCTTTCACAATGTCATTGCGACCTGTATTGTTGATGTAGTAGGTATTATTCCTGCCAACATGATCGCGATGAAAAGTGTTGCCTTTATAATGATTGAATTCGGGTTTAACATCGTCCCACTGATTGGCTTTTCCTATCCTGATGGTCTTTGGCGCAGACACCTTGGCAGGTGGTGTCATCCCCTTGAATTTTCTAACGTTATCCACCAATTGCATGTAATAAACATCTCCTTTGTCGCCCCAGCCTTTGTTGGGCTCAATATCTCTGCTCCGTTTCCAGTCAAACTGGTCTACAAAAGAAAATGGATCTCCTGTCCAACTGTGCTCAGGAAGCCACTGACCTGCAATATATTCATTCCAACCGGTAATAAAAACTAACTCTGGGTCTATCTCAAATGCACGATCCCACTGTTCTTGAAAATTCCACCCGTAGAGGTAACCGTCAACTCTTGGATCAAAACCATTGCGGAAAGAAAAATCGCGCCCCTGTGAACCTGGAAGATTAAATGCACTGCAATGTCCCTTGGTCTCCGGAGAAGCGTTCTGGGCTACTCCTACCGTAACCTCCTCAAATCCTCCCGATTCATTCTTCACATAACCATGCTGAGGATAGTTTTCAAGCCATCCCCACTGATTGTCTCTGGTGGGACCATTAACATAGTCTGGTTGCCCGGGCCTGAACGTGAAAAATTCGGCAATCTCCTTGTCTTCAGCCGTTTCTGTCAAATTGTCGGGATATGCCATAATCGCTGGCTTGCCTTTCCAAATGAACCAAAGATTCTCATATCTTCCTGGCTTGTAAACATCTTTATATAACTGCCTGAGCGAAGTCAATGAATTAACTGAATATCCAAAAGGCAGCATAAACGCGATTTTAGGTACATTAACTCCTTCTTTCTGAGCTTGATCCCACGTTTTCAACAAAGCTTCATAAGAGTCAATCCAAGTGATACTGCCATTGGTGCAATCGAAAAAAACCACATCTACCTTTGCATCGGCAAGCATCTCTGCATGTTTCCTCAAAACCCATGGGTCGGTGGTCTTATAATAACCTAACAATGGTTGCTCCCAAAAGAAGAAACCAGGTTTTGCCTTACCCCATGCGGGATGATCATAATTTTTCATGGCTTCGGGATACTTCCTCACAATCTCTGTAATATTTTTTACAGTGGTAGTGGTGTCATCATCTCCCTGATGCCAGGTCCAATAAAACATGGCAATATACTTCTCGCGTTTGTCTCCCGCATCCTTATATTCACTCACTTTCCTTCCCAATGCGTCGGTGGCCGACCATAAATCACTGTCGGTATTCTGAGCAGTAATAATCATACTTGATAAGAGAAGGAGAGAAACTAATAAAGTGCTTTTTTTCGTAACGTGTAACATAAGCTATAATTTTTATAATGATGAAAAGATTACCATACTATTTCAACCCAACGGGTTTTCCAATTACCCCAACTCCCAATACCGTATGAATATGAGAGATATTGAGGAACACCTGCTTTGATATGACCTTTGCCGTCACCACTCCAACCACAGTTATGAATACCGGGCATCAAATTATTTCTTACTTCACCAATCTTTTTAAAATCGATTCCGTTATCCGACTGCCAAATAACAAGATAACTCTTTTCACTCATCCTGTCCGCAGTATGGATAGCCTGAAACTTCTTGATGTCTTCACGATATTTTACATCTGAATGATCGGCGCCGTTAATAGCACTTTTATTCATGGCCACTCCTTTGTAAGTCAAACTACCCGGCCAGTTTGGGTCGTTGGCAGATGCTGTGGCAACGCGCGTGGTGGTGCCCTCATCATTCCATGAATAATAGAAATAGATGGTGTCGTTCAAAACAACAATGGAAGGCTCTCCGGCTCCAAACTTTGTGGGATCTCCATCATATAAGATCACAGGTTTGGGATTAGTTCCCCATTTTTCTCCATTCCATTTCTCCCATGGTCCTTCGGGTGTCCTGCCACGTGCAATATAAACATTGTTCTGAGTCATGGCTTTGTTCTCAGTCGATGTGTATCCTATGTAATAATAACCATCCCAATAAGCTGCTCCCGGATCGCAAACAGAATAATGATCTGATGTAAACTCGGTGGGTAACAGCGACATGACCTCTTCCGTCCAGGTCTTTCCGTTATCAGTGGAATGTTGATAGGATGCCTGATCCCAAAAAAGGTCTCCGGTGGTTTTTTCTTCTGCAAACATGGCTTCCCAATTATTCCCGGACACGGGTTTACCGCCCTGATAACTGACAACACCGGCAACTGCTCCATCGCGCAGCCATACTCCTGAATACTCGGTAGCACTTTCAGATAGCTCCCAGAGATAGGTGCCCGCGGGAAACTTGTCTTCATTGGTTAACCCAATTTTCTCGCCGTCAGCATAATTAACAAATTTGGCTGTGGCAACAGGGGTTTGTTTAACCACTTCTTCATAACTCATATTACTGTTGTCCCACTTGAATAGCTTCATTGTCAAACCACATGGCTTACCATTCCAATTGGGACTGACAACCTTAATTCCCCAAAAAGGAACATCGGAACTAAATTTCTGCCCCACGGTTCCATGCGTGGATACTGCTACGGGAGTGTTTTTCCCTGATTTATTATAAAGATTATGCCATGCGCCATAAAATCCTCCAACAGCGGCAAACCAGGCATCAATACTTCCATCATCATTTATAATAATAGAAGGGCCATAACGATATCCACCCTCTGAATAAATATCCCAACCACTGTTTTTTAATTTGAATACTTCCTTTTTCTTTACAATGGGAGTATCTTCTTTATTATCATTGCCATTGCATGATAAAAACAGGAATAAAGATATTAATAGAAAAAAGAGTCTGTAATTTCTCATATGTCGATTAATGTTTTTCTGTTTTATTACTTCTTCGGAAGCCAGGTACATACATGCTTCCCATTATTCCAATTGTCTACTGAGGCATAATCTACCATCGTGATAAATTTACCATCTTCCACAGGTACCAAAAATTGAAGTTTGATATTACCTCTCTGAGGATTTTCCTGCTTTACATCAATATATCCGTTCTCTGCTTGCAATGTAACGGGGGCATTATAGTTAATGTCGATATTTTCGTCTCTCGCCAACACCATGGGACCATACACAATAGCCTGAAAATTGTCTCCTCCACGGTTACTTCCCCTTGGGGCGTCAATAACCTTGCATCTCATATCCATCAAAAGTGCAATCTGATCTCCTGATTCCCACCTGCGCGTAATTTCGGCATAGGTGCCTGGAACAACCTTCACCTCTTCTCCGTTTATCTTCATCTCCGTTTCTTCACTCCATCCGGGAATCCTAAAACGAATAGTGAACTCCTCGGCTTTCTTTAATTTCAGATCGATAACTATTTTGCCCGATAAAGGAAAATCACTGTCAATAACAATGGATCCTGGTCGCTTTCCGGGAGTCTCAAACGAAACACTGGCTTTATTATAAAGGTTGATAACGGGACCTTCGGCCGATTTCATCGTGGCTACATAGGGGATATAGGCTAAACCCATGGGACCGTTAAGGTTGCAGCAGGTGACTTGCAGACTGTCAAATTTCCATCCCCAACCCTGATCGGTTACCTTCATTCCGTTGAGTAAATTCACATAACTGAACCCGTCTCCGCTGGGTTTCATCGCTCCAATCAATCCGTTATATGCATATTTCTCTATGTAATCTGCTATCAAAGGGTCTCCGGTAAGACGCAACAGCTGACTGCATAGCTTCATCCAGGTAACTCCCACACAGGTCTCCATCATACGGGTAATATCTGGATTGGTCTGCTCCAGCGCGGTGTTACCCCATGCTTCGCCAGCAACATATGGATGATAGGGCTGATCTGACCCGCCATTTCCAATAATAGTGATTTCCTTGCTACTGATATTCTTAAATAGATTCAACAACATCTCTTTATGACGGGGATCTCCTGTAACTCGGTAATACTCAACTAACCCTTCAAAAAGGGACATCATTTCGTATGCCTTGGGATAATGACCTGCCATTTCCCATGGATTCACATTGTTTAAGGCATTCTCAAAAACATCGTAGTTCTTAGTGCCACCCGATGCAATAATATAACTGGCAAAATCAAGAAAACGTTTCTCTCCGGTCCATTTGTATAACCGCATAAAAGGTTCAAGAAGTGTGCTGGACTCAATATGACATGGCTCGTAACCAATATTGGTGGCACTCCAGCCTACATCAACAATCTCTGTTTTGGGAGAAGGACCAATAATTGACATGATATTGTCTGCTTGTTTAATTAAAGCGTCAAGCACACGCGGATCGGGATTCACCCATTCATAATATTCTTCCAAACCAAGCATAACATATTTGCGTTCCCACAACTCACTCTCTTCTGGCTGTTTGTCAATCTCTACACAACTGATACTTCCGTTTTCACGCTGGGTACTCAACAAATCATTCACAGTCTCATCCATAATCTGCTTGAGCTTCGGGTCATTGGTGTATCTATAAAACATGCAACCGGAACGTACGGCTTTTCCCCACATCTCTCCAAGTGCAAACTGAGGTCTCCCGTTCCGGAAGAAATCAACAAACTGATCATAGGGCAAATCACCCATGTTCCAGTGCTGAATGGAATTTTGAATGTAATCCTCAAAAAAACCATCGAGCTTAACGGCTCCGGGGGACAAAGGGGAAAAAGTGTCTTTAATAACTTCTCTGTCTTTTTGTGCGCTGCACGATAAAAAAACGTACAGCATCAAACCTAAAAATAAATTGAATAATATTGTTTTTCTTTTCATTATATAAATTCTTATGGTGCAATAGATTGCATAATTTCACTCCAACTGCTAATCCCTATAATCGACTTGTAGGGCTCAAAAACATTATCTTCCTGATCTGTTCCCGCGGCTTGATATGCATACCATACTGGTTTGCGGCCTGCGGGATCAGTGGCATCATCAGGAAATTTTCTTAGTCCTATTCTTAATCCATATTCAACTCTGTTGTCAATCCAGTTATGCCACTGAATGGCGTCAATACCATCCAAAACGGATATTTTTTTCCATGCATAGGCAAAACCGGCGGCTTGCTCCATCAAATCCTTGTTCTCATAGGTGCGGGAGTTGGTGCCGTTCTCCGATAACCAAAGGCTCCTTTTAATGGTTCCTTTATATCGGTTATCCGACTGCTTAACCCAATAATCAATGACTTCCAAATTTTTGAAGGTTACTAACGCGCTATTCATACTAAATGTGGCTTTAGCATCATTCCATGTCTTCGGTTCATTCAAATCCTGAGGGTAGGGGTGATAGGCTATTCCCCACTGAAAATCGCCTTCTCGTAAACTGAAACGTTGCAATGCTTTCAACATCTCTTTCGAGGAATATAATTCTACCGACTCGCTCCACGAGTGAGTGAATGAACCCATCACTTCACTGTTTTCATCATACTGACGGGCAATATTGTAACAAATACGCAACGACTTAACATAGGTGTCCAAATAAACCAACATGGGCTTTCTTCCCATATTTGTCCAGGTCAATCCTGCGTCTACCTCGTTATGCAAAATCCATTTGTGAATTCTTCCATTGACATCGTCGGTCCTGTTATAACGCGATGCCAGAAAATCAAGTGCAGCTGCATAACAGTTAACTCCTTCTGCAGTGGTCAAATTGGGCATGGTATAAATACCTTCGGAAGTGTAACTGGGGTGCTGAAGAATTTTGCCAATCACCGGATCGGCACTCTCTGATGCTTTCTGAACAAGGAGGATAGCGGCGACAATAATTTTCTTTGATGAGGCTAACTTAAGTGCCTGATCTAAACCATTTAAATAATCACGTGAGAAATAGTACTTCTTATTGCCGTAAGTATGTTCAATGGTGTTCGAGGCGGAATAGGAATACATCATCGCTGTAATGGGGATATTAATAGTGATACTTGTAATTCCCAACTGGTCTAAATCACTCGAATAGCTGTTCATGAAAAATCCGCCCAACCCTTTCTTGCTCTTTAAAATTCCGGGGGACATCGATTGACGGGCCTCGATAACATCGGCATACCTGGCATGTGAGTCAATCGTCTCGCTGCTACCGCTTTCCTTAACAATAACCCATTTCGAAAGCAAACGGTCGTAGGTGATATCGGACCTATTGATTGAACGGGCTACCGTAACCTGAAACGATGGGTTGTCAATGGCAATTTTATTCTTAAAGGTCGATAAGGAAACAAGGGTGTCTTCAGGAAATATTTCACAAAGACTGAACTTGCCTTCGCCGGAAAGTACTCCTGAAATGGTTACTTGAGATAACCCGACTTTCACTTCGTTGATCGATGAGGAATATTGCTTGTACAAATAGGTGGACAGCAAACCCTCAATTATCTCGTCTTTCTTAATCTGGGCTTCTTCTTTTTCATAAAGATCTTTTTCTAATGCATTCATCGACCGGAAATGAATATTGCGTATATCAATTTTCAAACCGCTCTTGGTGCCAAAATCAAAACGGAGAAAATCGTTGACTTTCCCCCACGAAAAGGTTTTGATCTTTTTCTTTAAGTTGATACTGTAGCTTTTCCACGTAGCACTGTTCGCTAATGGTTCACCAAACAACGAGCGGTCTTCACGGATTTGGGGACCAAAAAAGATCTGTATCGGGTCAGTATTCCCTGCCGACTTATACTCAAAAGTGAGTACAACAGAATCGGGATGCAACGCCTTCGATATTCCCTTGGTAAAAATATAAGGGTCTGCCCCGGTAGTGGTAATAAAATAGGCGTTTTTCTCTTTTTCTGAAATAGTCAGCTGATTGGCGGAATTAAAATCAAACTTTAAATATTCTGTTGTCAATGGCTTAATAATTATGGGGGGCACAGTTTCTTCTTCTCCCTTGCAGGAAAACAATATCAGAAAAATGAAAATCAATAAATAACTCAATTTCTGAACCATGTTATATCTTTTTTCTTCCATAATCAATATTTTGAAATCTCTTCATTCAACCAGTTCATATGATTGATGAAAAACTGACGGTCGCACTCAACTTCTTTGTCGTATGATCCCATAGGAACTCCTCCTACACTCACACGCTCATTCATAATATCCCACCTCCTGAAATTTAATTCCTGCGATTTCTCTAACAACTTTTTCGTGTCGTCAATATATTTGAGGATGTCTTCCGTGATGGATATATTTTGCCACATCTCCTTAACTTCCTTCTTAAATGTGGGATCTTGCAACAAACGGTCGTAATATAAGTTTGAATTCCATACATAATAATTGGCTGGCCTTGGCCTCGCGCCGTCATACCAACCGATGCCGACCGACCATTCAAAATCCCAAACGGGACCCGTCTGAACCTTCGAATCGCCCATATCGGCTTTAATCAAATATGGATTTGTATCCATATTGGCTAAAATATTCTGAAAAATAAACCAGCGGACAAAACTTTGTACATCAATATATTGGGAATATCCAGTCGTAGGATCGTTGAAAGATGATGAATAAAGTACGGTTTCAAATTCATCCATGTAATTTTTAATGTATTCCCATTGTTGGGGGGTTAGGTCTTTTTCCGGATCGGGATTCTTAAATGAATATCCAAGACCTCTTGAAGTAACAAAATAATTGGGTTCCTGTTTGTAATATCCATCAAGCTCATACAAATAACCACTCGCAGGTATGTCAACCTTGTTGGATCCTTGCTCTATACTCTCAACCAACTGATAATTACCCATATATTCTCCGTTTAACACCAATTCTACAAATCGGTCATCCACGGTCCACGGGAAATTCATCAGCTTGCTGGCAGTAAACGCAATCCCTGTTCGTAAAAGGGATTTATCACAATAATTGGCTAACAAAACCCAATCTTTCTCTTCTTTCATCCCCAAAACAGAGGCTTTCTCATCTAACTTCAACTTATAAGGCTTTTTGGGATAAGTCCAGGTGGCATTCCCGCGACCTTTTAATTTTAACTTGTGCTCTGATAAAACTTTTCCTTTGTCTTTAATCGTCATCATGGCGCCTACGTAGGTTTCCTTGGAATCGACAGGTGCCTGATTCTCGGTATTAATATATACAACGGGAATTCCGGTGTCAATAAGATCGCCTTCAATAGAAACCTCCAAAGGTACAGCGCGTCCACGTAGAGAAACGGTTGCTGATGATGTGCCGCTTTTAAATATATCTCCCGACCAGCTGACCTTGAAATTCGTAACGGGCTTTCTTGTACTGTCTGTATATACTTCCGAAACAGTCATCCCGGCAAAATCAGGTGTTTCTCCTAGTTGAAACGTTGTCCTGTCGGGTAGCTTGGATATTTCAATGTTCAGAAATATTTTTTCCGCTGGCATCTCATTTTCACAGGAAATAAATAGGAGGAAAAATCCTGTCAATATAAGATTATAGAAATGTACTTTTTGTTGTTTCACGTTAATTGGGTTTATTATTGAATAATTCAAAGATGATTGATTAAGTTAAATTCTTACAGATACAACTCTTGTTATTTTGTATCTTCCTTATACACGTAATTATATCTTCCGGCTGGAGCAACATCGCCCGAAAGATAAAAATCCATTATATCACCTGCTTCTTGTATATTGTCTGCCCACTTGAATTCAAAATTGAGCTTTTTACCTTTTAATGATAATACTTCACGGGGTATCATAATCTCCATATACTTCCCTGATACTTTAAAACTGGCTTCTCCACATTTTATCCAATCCCATGCTCCATTATTACGCTCAACAACAATGGTCGAGGAAGTGGGACTGGTCCTGTTTAGCATATAATCATATCCTTCCCATCCTGTGCTCCTGTCTCTGTCGGCATCTATAAATAACCACATCCAGCCGGGATCGGTTGCGGAACTGATGCTCTCGGCTGTCTCAATATAGAAATATAGGTTGATGGGGTCGCGGGCTACACGCGTGGCTACAAAATCATTCCTGCCGGTGGTATTCGTAAATTGAATGCCGCCCCAACCGGGATGATTCCGATGCATGGTATTACCGCGTGTGGCTTTATAAAGTGGCTTTACTTTTTCCCATTCATTAACTGCTCCGTCAACAACAATAGTCTGCTCGGGGGAGGGGGGTTCAAGACGGCCGACTCCCTTATAGCGACGGATATTGGCGGCTAACTGGTAATAATAGGCGTCTCCATGACCGCCTTTCATGGGCTCGATATCGCGACTCTTTTCCTGACTGAACTCATCGGGAAAAGCATTGTACTGTTGCTGCCACATCTCATAGCGACCGGCAATCCATTCGTTCCAACCGGTAACAAACACAAACTGAGGGTCAAGCTCCAGGGCTCTGTCCCACTGTTCCTGAAAATTGTGACCGTGATTAACGGCGTCGGTACCTTGTATCTGACCGGATTCATGGGTGTAGCTTCTGCCAAAACTATTGGGGGCATTCATCGCGGTCAAACCGCGTTCGGCCGACCAGTTCTGGGCAACGCCCACGGGAACTTCTTCATATCCGGTACTCTTTTTTGCATATCCATGCTGGGGATAAATTTCTAACCAACCCCACTGGTCATTTCTGGAGGGACCGGTATTGTATGTGGGCTGACCGGGACGAAAAGTGAAATAGTTCTTAATTTCTTCTGAAAGATTATCGGGATAGGCCATAATAAGGGGCTTGCCTTTCCACATGAAAAAAAGATCTTTGTAAATACCTGGTTTGTAAAGATCTCGGTATAACTCTTCAATGGCTTCCTTGCTGCCTTGAGTGGGACCAAATGCAAGAATAAAGGCTATCTGCGGAGTGACTCCTCCGGCTGATCTTATTTCACTGAAGACTTCACATAATGCCATATACGACTCTTTCCAGGTGAAATTGCCGTTGGTACAGTCAAAAATAATAACATCTACACCGGCCAAAGCAAGCAGCTCAGCATGTCTGCGCAAAACCCACTTGTCAGTGTTGATATAATAACCATATAAGGGTTCTCCCCAAAAATAACTGTTTGCATCTGAAGGCCACGCTAGATGACGAAAATCATTGATGGCATCGGGATGCTGACTCAGAATCTTACTTACATCGTATGCGGTGCGACTGCCATAAGCTGATTGTTGGGTGTGCCATGTCCAATAAAAAAGACCTACGTATTTTTTTTCTCGCAAATCGCCGACTTCCTCCCAGGTTGGTAAGGTGCGGTCCAATGCGTCTGTAGCAGAAAGATTGTCATATATGATCTGCTCGGGCTTCGGATCGGGCTTCGGATCAATAACTTCTGTCTCTGGTTTGCAGGATAAAATAAACTGCAGAAGCAAAAGAAACATCAACGTAATAGTCATTTTTGTTTTAATGTGTATCATTCTTTCAATATCTTTCTAACAACATGATAAAACAGAGAGGGGAAATATTAAACTTCCCCCCTCTTACCATTCAATTATTAATACGGGGTAATCTCGGCGAAATAAGTCCATGCGCCACCGGCCCAATTGGATAATACTTCTACTTTCAAATACCTTCCGGGTGTCGGATTGGTTGTTTTGTAACTGAGCTCTTTGGTGTAGTCATTCGACATTTCCTGAAGATCAAGCACCGTTGTCCATTTGGTTTTATCATCACTCACCGAAAAAACAACATGCTTGGGCTCCAGACCATGGTCATCCTGCCTGTTCCAAATCAAGAATCCTTTAATGGCGGGTCTTGACTTTTTCATATCCACAACAAACCATTGGGGCATACCATTTATACTTGCGTTAAAAGGATCACTATGCCATAAGGTGGCTTTGTTACCGTCAAATATATTAGAAAGTGCCCAATTAGCATTATCCCACTGGGATTTAAACTCGTTTATTTCCCATGTGTTTTTCTCCCACTCATAGTCACCCGTCGGTTTTTCTCCGGCCCAGGGTGATACTTCCGCTACAAAGGTGTAGGGAGCATCTGCCCAATTGGACAGAATGGTTACCCTGAAGTAAACGGCAATTACTTTTTCTGGTAATTCTAAAATCTGGATTTCTTTTTTATTTGGCATCTCGGCAACATCCAGCACTTCTGTCCAGTCGGTTCCGTTCATACTTGTCTCAAACTTAACATGCTTCGGAAGTGCAGTGGCATCCTGACGGTTCACCCAGGTGAATCCTTCAATAAGCATGTAGTCGTTCATGTCTATGGCAAACCACTGGGGCATTCCGGTAAGGGCGGTGTGCCAATAGCTGTTCCTGTCATTATCCCAAACATTTTCCACGGGAAATGCTGCCTGCCAAACAGATGAGGCATCCAACACTGTCCACTTGTCTACTGATGGGGTTGTCTTAACATTGCCCTTAATAATATAATAGACTGTCTTGAACTCTTCGCTTACAGGAATTTTACCTTCTGTGGCGGACGTAATGGTCACGGGCAACAGATATTCTTTGGCAAAATTGACTTTGTTGGGCTGAATGGTTACCTGTATCTGATCGGAAATCCTGCTTCCATTGGCAATAGTAACACTGGTTTTGTCAAAAGAATAGGCTCCGGTGGGTAAGGGTAGATAATTTGTGCCATTCTTAATATTGAAACTATCTACTAACAATATGTCAGCGGCAATGTTGGCTACAATATCTCCTTGTTCATAATTCGTTGTACCTCCATACGATACGGAGAGCGGAAAACTACTGGTCTTGTCCAGATCCACGGTCTTCACGATTGGATTATCCGCTGCACCCGACAACGAGATGTACATGAATTTTTCCAGTTCAATTGATTCGGGATAGGGTTCGTTACATGCATTGAAAACGAATAGTCCCAATATCATACTTATAACTAATGTGATCTTATTTTTCATACACCAATTATTGTTATCGAGTTATTAATTCCATCCGGGATTTTGCCAATCGGTTCCGGTATGGCTGTACATCTTGTCTATCTCAGTTTGAGGAATCGGATAGAGATAAAATTTCTCTTTATACGAATCGCGCGCAAAACTGATACGCTCATAGGTATAACTGTCGTCGGAATTCTTGGTGATACGCATTCCGGTAACATAACGCTCGGACTGCTCCATGATTTTCCACCTGCGGACATCAAAATAACGATGACCTTCGTATGCTAACTCAACACGACGCTCGTTTCTGTAACGTTTCTCAAACTCATCTTTACTCAAACCGGCTGGTATATCGGGCATGCCTACTCTCCTGCGTACGGCATTCACCGCGTCACGGGCACTCATAGTCATACCATTGCCAATATTAACGGGGGTATCTGGATTACCACTGGCTTGATAAGCGGCTTCGGCAAAATTCAAATACATCTCGGCTAAACGAAACATTCTAATCTCACCGTCTGCATTGTTATCGCGACCGGATTTCCAATTGTTGTACTTACGTAAATAATAACCGGTAAAAGTGGCTCTGCGGTCGGTTGCGGAAATACCATCAATACCGCCTACATAACTCTGACAGGGCTCTGCGGGTACTGATTCTACACGTACGTTGATTTCCATATCTTTAACAGATACAATATTGCCTGCTCCGGATCCAATGTCAAACCTCAAAGCGTGACCGGGCTGACCCCATTTCCACCAGGTCTGACTCCTGTAAGGGGTAATGTCAAGCTCAAACTCGGTCCATTCTGTGGTTTTGTTCAGGACAACATTTTCGGGGGTGGACTGACCACCGGCGGGATTGGGTGCCATAAAAAAGAACTGGGCATTGCCGATATTATTGTTGCTCTTATACTTGAACTTTAGCAAAATAGTACCGGTTGCTGCGTCAATATTCTTGCCTAATGTAGTGGTATAGGCAAAAGGGTCTCCTCCCGTCGTCTCAAAAGTATATTCATTGTTCTCGTTTTTAGTCGCGCTGATACTGTTTCCGGCAAGGGTAAATCCTAATGGGAAATGGTCGTCACGGGATAATCCTCCCGGAGCAGCTAAATCACGCTTCGCTTCATTGAAATAAATGGTAGCGTAAAAACGGGGATCGCGACCTTCATAAGGTTTCTCCGGGTCGTAACCGGATGCGGTATTGATGATGGGCTGCAAATGTTGAGGATCTGAATAGCCGGTAATGGGCTGTAATCCTGTTTCTTGCATCTCGTAACAGTCCACAAGCTCTTGGGTGGGACAAGCTCCGGCTGAAGTCTGACCGGGAGTGGAGGGCATACCATTGCTTCCCCAAATATTTACTCTGTTCCCAGGATAAATAGTTTCTTTGTCTCTCGCGCGCTGCTCATCATGCGGGGTGATAAAATATGACTCGTAAGTGTTTTGAGCTACTTCTTCATTAGGCACCTCATTCCATAACTTATAATCGTTCACCAAAAGACTGGATAATGCATTACCGGTAATTTCAACGGCATTGGTCCAGGTATAGGTGTTGTCAGAATAAAGGGGACTTGCTGCGTAAAGAATGGCTTGAGAACGAATGGCTTGCACAACGGCTCTGTTCATAATGAAATTCTCACCGGTTCTCACCGTCCACGAAAATCCTAAAGTGGATGCTGGGGTAGCCATCGCGGCGTCACAATCGTCAAGGATCTGCTTGATAATCGTCGAAACCGGAGTGCGGGCATCCTTACTGAAATCATGCTGAATTTCATAGGGCTCGGTAATCAAGGGAACGGCTCCGTAACGTTTGATAAGCTGCAAATAGTATAGTGCTCGCAATGTGTGGGCCTGGGCCTTCCACGATAAAATCTCTTCTTCTAATGATGCTATATTGTCGGCTGACACACCTTCAATTCTGCTGAGAAAAATATTGCATTTACGGATTGCTTGATAAATACCTGCCCAGGGCTGACCGTCAACATTGGAGTAGTTAGAGGCTGAAAAAGCATCTACATACCAAAGTGAGGTCAATGAACCCTGAAAAACCATCTCTGAGCTTTGAGACTCGTCGGTAAGGGTCGAACGGTTGATGTCGGGCATTATTCTCGCTCCATAGCATGAATTCAAATAGCCTCTTACTCCATTTCGGGTGGCAAATAATTCATCAAGCGAGGAACGACCGTCATATTCAAGCTCTAAAGCGTCATTGCATGAAGTGGCAAATAATACCGCTATAAAGACAATTAATATTTGAAAATATTTTTTCATTTCCTTCATGTTTTAAAAATTAATACTCAATCCTACATTATACAACCGGTACACGGGAATTCCTTCAAGACCTCCGGCATAATGGGCTTCTGGTCCATAAACATCATGATTGAGCTTGTCCCAGGTTAATAGGTTCTGACCACTGAAGTATAATCGGGTTCCATTGAAAAGATCAAATGTGTAACCGATCTCTAAATTCTTTAATCGAAGATAGGATTTGTCTTCAAGGAAAAAATTGCTGGCTTCATGATTGGAATTCTTCTTAGCGGAGAGTGCAGGATAGGTGATGTTTTCTCCATTAGCATAACGCTCTGCTGTCCACGCGTTTTTATGCCATTCTGTGTAAACGCCTTCAAAAGGATATTCTACACGTCCCATCGACATGTCAATAGTCCAATAGTCGGCAATTCCCTGGAATAAAACGGTCATGTCAAAATTCTTGTATTTCAAACCGCCGTTAAAAGCATAAAAGAAATTGGGTAATGCACCGCGACCTAAAGGAACTTTATCTTTATCATTGATCTTGCCGTCGGCATTCAAATCGTAATATTTCAAATATCCGGGCTTGGGAGCACCAATCTCATAAACAAGACCGCTGTTGTCAATCTCTTCCTGACTGTTGAAATAACCATTACCGTTATGATCGTCAACCATATAACCAAACGCTTGTCCAATAGGATAGCCTTCACTGCGGATAGGATATGCGTAATCTGCCGAACGCCTGCTCTCATCCCAAAAGATAACCTTGTTCTCGTTTTGAACAAGCCAACCGCCTAATGTGATATTCAAATCGCGGGTAATGTCTTTGTTGTAACTAACAGAGATCTCATATCCCTTATTCTCAAACACGCCGACATTCGCCTTTGGATAATTGCCTAATGGAACACCCTGATAATCGGGGGTCTTGGAAGTGGCACTGGTAACACCATTCTCTGTCCTGTCCTTGAAAAGATCGAATGTAAAAGAAAGATTGTCACACAAAGTGAAATCTATACCGACATTCTTCTTGGTGATGATCTCGGGATCAAGAAATGGATTGGCTACCTGACCTTCATTCACATTGTGACCGCCCAAAAATCCATATCCACCGCCGGTTAAAGTAACGTTGTCAAGATAGACGTAGCGACCAACACCACGGTCATTTCCGGTTTTACCCACCGATCCGCGTAACTTCAAATAGGTTAACGTCGGATTGTCTTTCAAAAAGGATTCGTTCGTGGCTACCCAGCCTGCTGAAATTGCAGGGAAGGCTGTGAATCGGTTCTGACGGGAATATTGCTCTGAACCGGAATAGCCTAAATCAACTCTTACAAGATAACGGTCGTCATAACCATAGCCAATACCAATCCCTGAATTGGAACGTTTATACGGTAAACCGCCGCCGGCTTTGTTCAAATGCTGATAAAAACTATAGGCCATGGCATTGATGTCATGAACTCCGTTAAAACGACGCTGATAATTCAACACGCCTTTATAATTTAAATTATAATAAAAACTGGCGGATGAGCGATACTGCAATGGGGTATTTACCTGGGTGCCAAACTTCTCAAATTCCAGTTCGGAATAATCCTTGGTGCGAATCCACTGCTCGTAAACACGGTTTACATACAAGCCTTTAACAGCGTTGGTCTGATATCCGTAACTACCGCTTATGCTTAAACCGGGAGTAACAAAACTAAGGTCTAACTTCGGCATAAACTGTGCGTAAATATTGGTAACGGTATACTGGTCATAACCTAAACGGTTGATAACTGCCCATGATGTGATAGGCTCGGTATCGGTAACGACAACTTCGCCGCCGGAAACTTCTCCGGTCTCGGGATCTTGTATTAATGGGGTGGTGGGACCATATACATAGGGAGGAAGGGAGTAAAAACGATACCATAACCTGTTGGCAAATCCGTCCCAACTGCCGCCGTGACTAATTTCAACAGAGTGACCGCCGGGAGTCCTTTCTCTTTTTATGTTTCCACTCAAATTAAGACCGATAGACAGGTAATTGCCTAACTTAACATCAACATTCGAACGAATATTGGCCCAAATAAACTGATTGTTGGGATTGTACTTTGTGGTGGAAGGATCAATTTTCCACATACCATCCTGATTCAATATGTTCATATTGGTATAGAACACTGCATTGTCATTACCACCTGTCAAATTTACGTTCACGCGGCTCATCTGGGTGATATCCTTGGCATTCATCTCTCTCCAATTGTTATTGGGGAAATATTCGGTATTGTCACCGGCGATAAATCCGTCTACGGCTTCTTTATTGAAAAAAGCATACTCGCCTCTGCCATCATTCACACCGGCTTGATTCCTCATCTGAACAAAATCGGATGAATTGATAAATGGGGGAGTGGTTGTACGCTGCTCCATAGTATGATTGACAGATACATCAATCTTTAAAGGTTGCTTAATACCTCTTTTAGTGGTGATAACTATCACTCCATTGGCTCCCTGAATACCATACAGGGCCTGAGCGGATGCGTCTTTTAATACGTTGATCGACTCTACTTCATTGGCCGTGATATACTCAAATAGCTGATTGGCATTGTAGTCGTAAGGAAAACCGTCAATAACAATCATAGCGGTACCTCCGTTGGGAGTGGAATATCCTCTTACCCATAGCTGAGTATTCGTACGGGCGGGCTCTGAATAGGTCTCGCGAGTGAAAAGTCCGGGCAGGCGACCGGCAAGAGACATGGAGAGATTACCCACCGGGGAACGCTCTAACTCCTTACCGGTAACACGGGAAATGGAACCGGTCACTTTCTCTTTGGTCTGAGTGTAATTGCCAAAATATACTTTCTCGTCGAGATCAAAGGTCTCGGCGCGCTCAAGGGTTACATTCAGCGTTTCATTAGCTGACTGCATGTCAATTTCAAGGTTTTGCGATTTATAACCCAACAGTGAAAAGGTTAGCTTGCTGCTTCCGTCATTCACCGTAATGTCATATTCACCTTTACGATCGGTAATCGTAACGTTTTTACCCATTTCAGAAGTAATCAAAACTCCTTGTAAAATGTGGCCGTATCCGTCTTTAACCGTCCCGTTCACTTGAGCATTCAGGGAAAAAGCCCATAAAAGAAGACAAGCAAACGGCAATAGAGATTTTTTAATTGAATTATTCATAGATAGATCTATTTTTTAAATTAAAGAGATGGTTACCAACCCGGATTCTGCCAGTTATCACCGGTCAGGGCCAACATAATGTTGACATCGTTTAACGGAATTGGGAATTTTAAAAACTTATTCTGATAGCAAAGACGCTCTTTCGAAACAGGTCCTCTGGCATAAGTGTAACTGCCATCAGTATTACGTGTCACATAGGCTGCGGTAATCCAGCGGTCTGTCTTCTCAAGTGTTTCTTCCGGCGTGTGCCAGCGACGAACATCAAAATAACGATGGGCCTCAAAGGCTAACTCTACCCTGCGCTCATTACGGATGCGAAGAATAAGCTGTTCTTTAGAAAGTCCGGTGGGAAGAGGGGGCATGTTAACGCGACTCCTGATGGCGTTGACTGCCTGATAAGCTTCTTCCAAATGATTGGCTTCTGCAGCGGCTTCTGCCAAATTCAAATAGATCTCTCCCAAACGCATGGGCTTGGCTTTTGCATGTGCGGCGGTAACGACTTCCTGACCGGAATTGGGATGGAGAAACTTGCGGAGAAAATAACCGGTACGGGTGGCCTTACGGGTGGTCTGATGGCGACCGGTCTGAGGCTCGCCTTCCCAAGTGGCGATAACACGCGTACGGTAACCTTTCTTGGCCGGATAGTTTTCTATACTCTCTGAAGTCTCGTCAAAAATCCAATAACAGGTCCTTTTTGAGCCGTTATAATAGATCGAGGAGTAAAAACGGGGATCACGGTTCGCATAAGGATTCTGTGGATCATACAACGTGTTACTCGGATTGTAGTTTGGTTGCAAATGGGTAATCTCATCAACATAGGGCTTGGAAAGATTAAGGATTGGCTGACCGTCGGTGGTCTCAAAACAATCTACAATCTCTTGCGAGGGACACGAACCGGACTTGTAACCCATAACGGCTCCGATACCTTCGGTGTTGATCCAATCCTGACCTGCGCTGGTCTGATAAATGGTCTCCTTGTCGGTCGGATTGTCCTCAAATCCCATATTATTGCAAAAATATTCATTGAACAACTTGGCGGCATCATTCGGAAGATGAACGTCTGGATTGTCTTTCCAGGAAGAAAAATTGACTTTATTGTACAACTCATAACCATTGCTCTTCAAATTTTCTAAAGCTTGCTTATTGATCTGATAGGCTTCTTCCCAATAATTCTCGCCTCCATTGTAAAGTGGACTGGCTGCATATAACGACATCCTGGACTTAATTCCTTCGGCTACTGCTTTCGTGAAACGATATGCTTCGGCATCGCTCTTAATACGCCATGGTAAACTGGGACTCTCAAGGGCTGCGTCACAGTCTTCAATGATAAACTTAACTACATCGTAATATGAACTGCGCTCGGTGGTCGAGAAATCATCAGTGTAAATATAGGAGGTTCGCTCAATAGGTAGCGGACAACCAAAAAATTTCAAAAGTACCATGTAATAATAGGCGCGCAACAAATGGGCCTCGGCTTTCCAACGTGAACGGTTTTCTTCACTTTTAACATTGGCATTATCAATATTGTCCAGAAATACGGAACATTTACGGATCCCTGTCCACATGCGTACCCAATAATTACCGTTTCCATTATCTGCCCACAAGGTGTTGAAATGTGATGCGGCAGATACATTACCGTTATACAATAAACCGGAAGTGATCCATGATTCTGCTTCGGCATCCGTATCCCAGGCTTCGTCGCTCCAATCTACTGGACCGCGCATCCAAAAGAAATAATTGTGACCTTCGGCAGGAATATACAAATAGCAGGTGTTCAAATAGGCTGCTGTCTTTTCATCATCTTGAAATACTTCTTCAAGTGAGATCTTCCCGTCTGGAGCCTGATCCAACGCGTCACTGCAAGAAAACAGAAATAGCGTGATTAAAAGGAACAGACATCCTGTTTTTATTTTTAATATATTATTCTTCATTATATAGTCGATTTATCTTGTTAGTAAACTTAGAACTTGATATTGGTACCGAAACTGAAAATACTTGTCTGGGGATATCCTATAGAGTCATCATTCTCGGGATCAAGATGCGTTGGTCTGAACTTTGGCGACCAGGTAAAAACATTCTGACCATTCACGAAAAGTCTTAAGTTCGATACGCCTAATATTCTAAGACTGTTTGCAGGTAGGGTATAACCTATTTCAAAATTCTTCAGACGGAACAGGTCGCGGTCAAACACAAAAAACGAATTGGCTTTGTGGTTGGTCGACTCGCCGGTATGCAAAGCGGGATAGGTAATCTCTTCACCATTCGCCCAACGCTCTGGGGTCCACGCTTTTTTATGATAGGGGAAATAGGTGCCTCTGATAATATATTCATAGGTTCCTTGTTGGGCATAGGTGGAATTGAACTTGGCTAATCCCTGGAAGAAAATATATGCGTCAAATCCTTTCCACTGGGCGGATAACGAGAGTCCATAACTGTATTGGGGTATATTGCCTACTCCAATGGGGGCTTGGTCCTTGTCATTAACAACACCGTCTCCATTCAAATCTTTGTAAACAAAATCACCGGGACCGGGGGTACCAAAATCATAGGTTACACGGTTGGGATCTGCTAAAGTTTCGTCTGTCCAATAACCTCCGTCCTGATCCCAGTCAATAATATATCCCCAACTCTGACCAATAGGATAACCGGTGGAACGATACTGATATGCATAGGTCTCGTCACGGGGTACTTCATCCATCTTGATACGTTTGTTCTTGTTGTAGGATAACTGACCTTTCAAATTGATATAGAGGTCGTTGCTGAAAGTTTTGTTATAGCCGAGCTCCACTTCAAATCCCTTGTTATCAATTTCTCCTAAATTTACCTTTGGAATATTTCCTAATGGGGTGCCTTGCCATGCGGGGATACTTTGACGGGTAAGGAGGATCTGAGAACGGTACTCACGGAAAAACTCTACTTGACCTGTAATATCTTTAATGATGGAAAAATCTATACCGAGATTGTACTTGTCCGCGGTTTCCCATGTTAACATCTTGTTTCCTAAAAGTCCTTCGTTGATGCCATGACCGGCAGCAAGACTACCGGAAAAACCGCCTCCCATGGTGTTGTCATCTAAATAGAGAAAACGGTCACCACCCATTTTGTCGTTACCAACCTTACCGTAAGAAGCTCTCAGCTTAAGAAAAGTAAGGATCGGATTCTCACTTAAAAACGATTCATTGGATATTGCCCAACCTCCTGATAAGGATGGGAAAAAACCAAATCGCTTCTCGGGCGAGAACTGCTCGGAACCGTTGTAGCCGAAATTGGCCTCGGCAAAATAACGGTTGGCATAGTCGTAGGTAAGACGACCGGCAAAACCTAACACATTAAACGGGATCTGAGCGCCGCCTGAATCCCAATAATCTCTTTCCGCACGCAACATACCGCCAAAAGTGTGGTCGTCAAAGGAACGGTTGTACAACAGCTGACCTTGTACGTTGATATTATATCGTGAGCCTTCACTGTACGACATGTAGAAATTGTCTTGCTTTAACTCGTGTACAGAAAAGGTAAGCTCGTCTGTTTTTGGATCAATAAAGGCTTGATAGTCGGTCTGGGACATATTGCCACGGGTCCTGTTATTACCGTAAGAGTCATACGAGATCATGCCTTTTAAAGCTAAACCTTGGGTGATAGCGCCTAAATTAAAATCAAGACCAAATGAGGAGTTCAAATTTGAACGGGTATCCAAATTGTATCCGTACCAGTTCATAATCATAATGGGAGAACGGTCGGCATAGTGACCCTGAGTCAAATAGGTGGGGTCGAGCGGACGGTCGGCAGGAACACCAAAACCGGGAATGGTAGATGGTCCGGGAGAAATTGGTAGAATGCTTTGTGCCTGATATAACATGTCGCGTACAAGCCAATTCTTATCGCCTTTATACATCACCTCTGGATTGGGCATGTTGACTTTCTCAATATAGGTGCCTAAATTCAAATAGGCATTCATCCACTTGTTTACTTTATAATCGATGTTGGAACGAAAACTGTAACGGTCTAACTTAAACGAGGGATCGTACTTCAAAATATCTTTCGAAATGGTATTCATATTACCGCCTTGATGGAGATAACCGACGTTCATAAAATATGAGATCTTGTCGGTACCGCCGCTCATATTGGTGTTGACGATGGTTTGGGGCGACCAGCGCTTAATAAGCATCTTGTACCAATTATTGTTCGGATACATCCATTTTCTTAATGCGGCCTGCTTTTCATAATCGGGAGCGGTAGGATCAAGTCCCTGCAATGGATTCCTGAACTTGTCAATGATTTCTTCGGTGAACGGGGCGTTTAAACCGTCGTTCAACATGGCTTCATTCCTGAGATTCATGTACTCGACAGATCCGGGCATGTCGGGCTCGCGGGTAAGCTTGGAATAGCTCTGGGTAACATTTACCGATAACTCGGCTTTGCCTTCTTTACCTCGCTTGGTGGTGATGATCAATACACCATTTGCACCACGAACACCAAAAACTGCGGTGGCTGAAGCGTCCTTGAGGACGGAAATGGATTCTACTTCATTGATGTCCAAAGTACGGATATTGTCCCTCGGAACACCGTCAATAAGAATCAAAGGGTTGGTGCCATTGATAGTACCCGCGCCGCGAAGATACATGGTGGCATCGTCAACACCGGGCTGACCGCCAACACGCTGCATGGAGGTTAATCCGGCAATACGCCCTGATAACGCATTGGCTAAACTCGCTGATGACGAAACACGCAAATCTTTCGTACTTACAGTGGAAATAGCTCCGGTAACGGAAACTTTCTTCTGAACGCCGTAGGCTACAACAACTACTTCTTCCAAAAGAGCATTGTCCTCGCTGAGAACAATATTGATAGATGACCTTCCGTTAACATCTACAAACTGCTTCTGCATTCCTACATACGATACTTCTAATTTTGCACTCGTTGGTATATTCGTGAGAGTAAATTTCCCGTCGTAATCGGTAATGGTTGCTTTTTCTGCATCACCGACTACTTTGAGCGTTACACCAATGAGAGGTTCGTTCTTTACGTCTGTTACCAATCCTGTAACAGTAATGTTTTGTGCAAATATTCCAATGGAATACATACACATAATAAAGAACAGGAGCCATTTCCCAAATTTTGATGGAATTGTCTTTTTCATTCGTTCATTTATTTAGATTATTAAATTTAAAAACTCTTTTTCTAAGGGGTTATTTATTAAATTATTATATTATTATATCTCATTGCACTAATCATCGGTAAAAAAATAAAATTTATTAGGTATTAACTTTACTTAATTCTATAAAATATTATCTAATTTATAGATATGTGCAAAAATAGATTCTTCAATGTCATGAACGACTATGTAAATTGATATATAAAATATGAAAAATGATATTTATTCTGACATATTCGACTGTGGTTTACAGTCGCTCTCTTACAGAATGGTATTTTTATGGTTATAGAATTTGCTTAACAAATTTAACATGGTATTATCTAAGAATTGAAAACCTCAATTAAAAAAAATACAACAGCAGACAAAAGCATCCTGAGGCGGGGATGCTCTTGTCATATTAATAATCAAATTAATAGCTGGTATTTCTTGGCTCAAAGTATGATTGAGGATGAAGACAAGTAGGACATGTCTTGGGGGCACTCTTGCCTATATAAACATATCCGCAATTACGGCACATCCACTCAATCTCTTTATCACGCGAAAACACAGTTTCTGTCTTCACACGTTCTAACAACTGTAAATAACGTTCTTCATGAATGGCTTCTGCTCTCGCAATCATACGATACATAGTGGCAATTTCTTTAAAACCTTCTTCTAATGCTACATCTGCGCAGTGCTGGTAAAGACTGGTCCACTCTTCATGCTCACCGGCAGCGGCGGCTTCCAAATTTTCAGCAGTGGTGCCAATAACTCCGGCAGGGAAACTGGCGGTAATCTCTACCATGCCGCCCTCAAGGTATTTAAACATGCGCTTTGCATGCTCTCTTTCCTGCTCTGCGGTCTCTAAAAAAATAGCGGCAATCTGTTTATAGCCTTCTTTGTCTGCTACCTTCGAAAAATAAGTGTAACGCATTCTGGCTTGTGATTCACCTGCGAATGTCATTAACAGGTTCTTCTCTGTTTTAGTTCCCTTGATACTATCCATAACGTATATAAATTTAATAATGATTCATGCAAATATAGCGAAAAATAAGGAATTATAATAGTCTAAAAGGATAGAGTATTTAATTTGAAACGATTCTAAATAAGCATCAGCTATCAGGCTAATTCACTTAACTCTAGCCAACGCATGGTTTTCTCGTCTATCAAAGAAAGGACTTCGCCTATACGATTGGATTTGTCAATCAGTTCTTCGGATGATAGGGTGCCGGACGACAAGGCTTGGGTGATAACACTTTTCTCTGATTCAAGGGCTTCTATCTCTTTTTCCAACAACTCAAACTCCTTGCGTTCCTTAAAAGATAATTTCGTCTTCTCGGCGACTTTCGTGTTCTCCTTTTCGGACTGACGCTCGGCGGCAACGCTCTTCTGTTCTTCTAACGCTCTCCGGTCTTCAATGGCTTTCCATTCTCTGTACTGGGTGTAATTACCGGGAAACTCGTTAATAACGCCGTTGCCTTCAAACACCATCAAATGGTCCACTACCTTGTCCATAAAATAACGGTCGTGCGAAACTACAATCAAACAGCCCTTAAAACTTGTCAAATATTCTTCTAACATATTCAAAGTCACAATATCTAAATCGTTTGTGGGCTCATCCAACACCAGAAAATTGGGGTTCTTTATCAAAACGGTGCATAAATATAATCTACGTTTTTCTCCTCCGCTTAACTTATATATATAGTCGTGCTGCTTCTCGGGGGCAAACAAAAAATGCTGAAGAAACTGTGATGCGGTTAACTTGTTTCCATTACCTAAATCAATCACTTCGGCAATCTCCTGGACTACATCAATAACCTTCGATTCTTCGTTGAACTGGAGACCATCCTGACTGTAATAACCAAAATTCACGGTCTCGCCTACATCAAAAACTCCGGAATCGGGGGCGATATCACCTAAAAGCATCTTCACAAAGGTGGACTTACCGGTTCCATTATTGCCTACAATACCCATCTTCTCGTATCGGGCAAAAATATAATTGAAATCTTTGGTGATAACAATCTCGTCAAAACGCTTATCTACATGCTGGGCTTCAAAAATCTTATTGCCAATATAACTGCCTTTGCCGTCAAGACGAAGCTGGGCATCGCGCTTGCGCTTCTTGGCTTTCTCTTCTAACTTGTAAAAATCATCAATACGGGCTTTGGCTTTAGTGGCACGGGCCTGGGGCTGACGACGCATCCAGTCTAATTCCTTGCGGAACAAATTACGCGCCCTGTCGGTCTCGGCATTCTGATTCATAATACGCTCTTCACGCTTCTCCAGATAATAGGAATAATTGCCTTTATATGAATAGATCTGAAAATCATCTATCTCGATGATCTGAGTGCAGACTCTGTCCAAAAAATATCGGTCGTGGGTAACCATAAGGAGACTGATACCGGATCGACTCAAATAATCTTCCAACCACTCTACCATATCTAAATCCAAATGGTTCGTGGGCTCATCCAATATCACCAGATCGGGCTCTGATATCAACACATTGGCCAAAGCTACTCGCTTAATCTGACCGCCGGACAACTCCCCCATCTTCTGGTCTAACTTGGTGATTTTTAAGGTCGATAAAATCTGCTTGATCCTTAGCTCGTAATCCCATGCCTTAAGCAAATCCATCTGGGAAATGACTTCATCCATCTCTTCATGCTTGCCGGACGACATCACTTCTTCATATCGCGATATCACACGGGCAATATCATTGTCGGTATTGAAACAGGACTCAATAACGGTCTTGTCGGGATCGTAGGGGGGCGACTGCTCCAAATAGGCAAAACGGATCTCATTCCTGAAAACGATCTTGCCGCCGTCAATGGGTTCCTTGCCGGCAATCATATTCAACAACGTGGTTTTGCCTGCTCCGTTTTTCGCAATCAATCCTATCTTGTCTCCTTCGAAAATGCCGAAAGAGATGTTCTCAAACAACCTGTGGTCGCCAAAACTTTTTGTTAATGAATCTATTTGTAGAAGGTTACTTGCCATTGAATTCTATTTTATACAAAAGTAATAAAAATAAGGATATCAGAACTTCCAACGCAAATATGTGTAGAGGTCGGTACGGTGATTGCCTGCAATCTTTTCGGTTCCTGAACCGATAGTGTCTCTGTCTAAATATAAGGTGTGGGCTCCTTTCACGGCGAACAACAATCGCTTGATGATGGCAAACCGTGAAGTGATGGCAAACCTGAATCCGTTTCCGTAAAACGACGGTATGTAAAAACTGCTTACCAGACTTCGCTCATAGGAATATAACCGGGCATTGTAGGATGGGGAGTCAAAATAGGCGACAAATATATCTGACGATGATTGGTCACTCCACGCATAACGGATATTCTGCGAAAGCATCATCCCTTTTTCAATGGGGGTATATGTCTCTTTATAAATGACTGCATCCGCGGTGGTCCTGAAATTCCAGTCATTAACACTGGTGTATTCATAACGTAAACGGATCTTTTGGGTGTGATAGGGCTTAACACTTTTAATGTTAATGTCCGACTTCAGCTGGTTCTTCTCTTTTTGCTTGAACTTATAACGTAACTGGATACTGCTTACTGATGTGGGATTATATGTGGTTAAAAAATACAAATCCAACGCTTTCGATGGACGGTCAATATTATACTTGGGCCACGGAAACTGAACAATATCTGCATACATCTCCATTCTTACCCTGCGGAAGGGACTGCAAGACACTCCCAAATATAATCCTCGCTCATTGTTGACGTCACCGCTTTCTTTAAATGCATTGGCATACATACCTTGATAACGCACGGGAAAATAGCGATGCAACGCAATCATACTCAACTCGCTGGAGGGTGAGTATCGTAAAATATTGATCGTGGCGACAGCACCATTCTTACCCATGGCGGTCTCTCCGGCAAACGACAAATTGCCAACTCGGTACAAATAATCAATACTTGTATTCATATTCGTCGAATCGCGCATGACATATTGGTTGTATATCTTCAACCTGGGATTGTATCTTCTGTCATATCGATAATGGAGGCTGCTTATACCTACCTGAAAATGGTCCTTCTTCAAATTTAAATTTATTCCTTCTACTTGCTCTCTCGTATTATGCTTCTTGACAAGCTCTCCGGGAGTCCGATGATAACCGTCGGTCTTAAAGGAGGTGATCTCTCCTGATTCGGATAAGTTGGCGTCGATCTTCTTGCTGGAAAAAATGGCGGATAAGGATAGGTCTCCTATGCCTAAGGTAGAGGCGACTCCCCTGAAATATCCATATTCTGATGTAGAGAAATGGGATTTGGGCGACTGGGTCTGACGGACCAACCGGTTCATTCCCCACGACTTGGGTAGCATAAAATCATTGTTCAACACCAGCCCCTGACCCCACGATACACGGTAATCGCCGACTACCAACGATTTCAATACTCCCAGATCTTGCAAAACAAAATGATATCCGTAATGGTCAAAGGTCTTCGCGATGCCTTTCCTGATAAACTTCTCACCGGGATCTTTCTCTGCCATAAAACCCATCTGTAAATGGTCGCTGCTCGAAAAACGGTATCTTAACGAGGTGTAAAAATCTTCGCCGACATATTTACGGTTTGGATACTTTTCTAAAATGGATTCTGAATAATTCTGATATCCTGCTCGCTTGGTCAATGTCTTGTCGAAACGGAGGTGAAGGTCGTGGCGACCGCCTTTCAGAATTTCATTCGGAGTGGGACTTTTTTCGGGGGGACTTTCTACAACAAAAAATGGCAAAATAAGGGCTACGGTATTATAATCTAAAAGTTTCACATTCCTGAGTTCGTAAATGGAGTAAAGGGGACGGTTGAGCGACAGAAAATTATATAATGAGGCGGACTGCTCGGCAGTGAGCAAAGGGAACTGCTCAAGCTGTTCTTTGCTTACGGTATTCAAATTCAAAGGATTGACCTCCAGATACTCCAGCTCTGCGTAAATATTTTCTATCATATCCTCAGATAGATCTTCTTCTGCAAAAAATTCTACGTGATCTCTCCACATCGATGTTTGAGCTGACACAATTGTGGAACTTGTAAATGTTAATATGAGTATTATCCAAAAGATCATAGCATCACAAATATACAAATATTCACTAAAAAGATCGGTTAAAACGTGAATAATGTACTAAAAAGACAACTAAATGTCTGTTTAATTTCATTTTAACTAAAAAAGGGTTAAGTTTGCCTTGTCTAAAATATTTAAATTTATATAAAATGAAAACAAAAACAAACCTAAAACAACTGTCTCTGGTTGTTGTCTCTTCACTATTTTTGAACGCTTGCGAGGGTGGGGGGATAATTTCCTGGGATAGTCCAAAACAAATTCAGGTTAACGCTGTCATCGAAAAGGTAAAAACACGGGCTACAAGCACCGCTTGGGACAATGGGGATGCTATAGGGATCTACATGAAACCAACGGGACAATCACTCAACAATACCAATTCCCTGGCAGATAATATCAGATATGTAACGGATGGAACGGGTGCTTTTGTGGCTGCAAACCTTGATTCTACTATCTGCTTTCCTGAAAATGGGGACGACGTGGACTTTATCGCGTATTACCCCAAAAAAGACAATATCACGGATTTTATCTATCCTGTGGATCTTAACAATCAATCAATACAGTCGGAAATCGATCTGATGTTCGCTGATAATGTGGTGGGACGTAATTTTATGACTCCTGATATCGACTTGGTATTCAAACATAAACTTTCAAAAATCAATGTGAATTTTAGTGGGACGGACCAGGCAATGGATCTTACGGGTCTTGACGCGTGGATCACGGGAATGGCTACAAAAGCGGATTTCTCGCTCGCTGATGGTACGTTCTCGGCGCCTGCTGCTGTGGGCGATATACACTTTAATGTTTCACCGGATGGAAAAGGGGGACAGGCTATCGTAATGCCGACGAATATTCTTGCTGGATGCTCATTGGTAATAGCTCTCGATAACAACACATATACTTATGCAATGGATGGGTCTGAATTGATCACTTCTTTCGCTCCTTCAACACGTTCTACATATAATATTACACTCAATCCAAAGGATAAAGTCGCTGTTGTGACGGGTGGGACAATAACCGATTGGCTGGAAGGTCCTGCCGAAAATATCGAAATCGGAAAGGATGTTCCTATGAAAGATGAGGTAGTTCCCGAAGGGGATGGATCTGAATTGTATCCTTTTACTGTCGAACAGGCAAAATTAAAACTGGGTACGGAAAATGTTTGGGTACAAGGTTATATCGTTGGTTCTATCAATACTTTAAATCCTCCTGATGTCGTTTTTGGCAGCGAAGGGGGGAATGGTAAATCATTGGTAATCGCTTCCACAGCATCTGAAACTAATAAGTTTAAATGTATGGCAGTAAACTTTGACTATTCTGATAATGTTTCGACTTTAAATTTGATTGATAATCCGGGTAATCTAGGTAAAAAAACAAAGTTCTTTTGTAATATTTGGTCAACTGCAAGCAGTAAATATGGAGGCCTTAATTACTTAAACGAATTTGACTACAAATTTATTACGCCTTAACTTTTGAAGCGTAATACTGCCAGCGGGCTATGACTTCGCGGACATAGTTTATGGTTTCGTCTCCGCGAAAGTAGCCCGCTTTGCATACGGGATCGTTATAATATTCTTCATAACGCTTCAAATGGATATACATCTCTACATTGCCTTCCCAAACATCTTTGTTAGCTGCGTATTTATCCGCAAGGGCGCGCGCGTCGGAAACGTGACCAATACCTCCGTTATATGATGCCAAAGCCATCTTTATTTGCTCGTTCTTATCCTTAATCGATGAGAAATTATTCATCAACTCTCGCAAATAGGCGGCTCCGGCACGGATATTCTTTTCGGGGTCGTAAATATTGCCGCTTTCTATTCCCATCGAACTGGCGGTAGCGGGCATAAGGCCCATAATGCCTACGGCTCCTGCCCACGATTTACCTTCATAATTGAAATTTGATTCTTGATAGCCTACCGATGCCAATAGTCGCCAATCTATATTATACTCCTTGGCATATTGCTTGAAATATGGGTCGTAGGGCGAGATAACACCGGGGGCCATCATCTCGGCGTAGGGCTTACCGCTCCTCACAATATAACCCTTCGACTCTTCAAAATAGCGCTTGGTGATCAACTGATACCCCGGCTGTACACCGGCGGACACAAACCAGGCGTTCAAAGAATCGGCAAGGATGGGGGCGTCTTTGCGGACTACCCACGAGGTGCGCTGCTCAAAACTTACGGGCATGCTCACATCCAGATTCTGATAATAGGTGCGGTTCAACTGGGCCAAATGCTGGTCGGATATTGTATAATCAATATTCCCGGTTGCAATGTCTCTGATGATATCTTCCAAAACAACACTGTCGGAATTTACTTCGTCAATAATAATTCCACCGCCTAACTCGTCGTTCAAATTCCGTAAACGGGTATCAAACTTGGTGCCTTGACGCACGGTAACACGCTTACCAATCAATTGGGTCACATCGGTCACCAGCGAGTCCTTGGGCTCGGAACGCTGTACAAGCACTTGATGGGTAACCATATTCCAGCCGCAATACAGCACGGAATCTTTCTGCTCACTCTCAATGGGCATATCGTAGGTAATCACATCGCCTGCATTCTGTTTTAATAATTCTGTAAGTTGATTGGAATTCTGGACGGTAACAATCTTCAACACTAATCCGTGACGGTCACAAAAATCGCGTATCATATCATAATGATAACCCATGGGCTGGTCGCGGTAAATAAAATAGGAGGTTGAGGTGTTCACGGTCAGCGCGGTCAATGTGTCTTTAGCAACAATCTCGGGGAAATCGTTGGTGGCGACTGGCTTGCCTGTCTTTATGCATGAAAACATAAGCAGCGACAGACAACTGCACATAACAATGCAGCGCATTTCTCTCAGCATGATTTAAACTTTAGGCAGATAAAAAATTATATAATGGCTTTCTTCAGCTGAAGTTGATCCAGCGACTCAAATGGGGAGTTGATACTCTTGAACTCGGGAACAATCTGCTTCATGATACTCACCGTACTCATATCATCAAAATCGTATGATGTGGCAATCAAACTGTCAATCTGATCTTTCACCACCTGATAATCATACTCCTGAACATTGGCAATCATGATCTTCTCATGATGGGTAGGCTTGGTGTTCTCTTTCGTATTCAACAACTCTTCATAGAGTTTCTCGCCGTGACGAAGACCGGTGAACTCTATCTTCACATCATACGATCCTGATAGCCTGATCATACGCTTGGCAAGATCCAGAATCTTCACGGGCTTACCCATGTCAAACAGATAAATCTCTCCGCCCTTACCCATCGAACCGGCTTCAAGAACAAGCTGACAGGCTTCGGGAATGGTCATGAAATATCTGATGATCTCGGGGTGGGTCACGGTAACGGGACCGCCCTTCCTGATCTGCTCCCTGAACAATGGGATCACGGATCCGTTCGAACCTAATACATTGCCAAAACGGGTGGTGATAAACTGGGTGCGGCGCATCCCTTTACGTTCCAACTCCTTGGCAAGAGACTGTACATAAATCTCGCAAATCCTTTTGGAACATCCCATCACATTGGATGGATTAACGGCTTTGTCTGTGGATATCATCACAAACTTATCGGTCTTGAATCTCACTGCCAAATCTGCCAGCGTTTTCGTGCCTAACACATTATTCTGAATGGATTCCGATACGTTGTCTTCCATCATGGGCACATGCTTGTATGCTGCCGCATGAAAAATATACTGTGGCTTATACTTCATAAACACATCTTCCATCCTTGTTTTATTCGATATGTCGGCAACAATACACTCGGTATTCACTTCCACCCAATTATTCATCATCTCTAAACGCATGTCATGAAGGGGGGTCTCGGCCTGATCTACCAAAATAATGCTGAATGGATTAAAGGCAGCTACTTGTCGCACAATTTCACTTCCTATCGAACCGGCGGCTCCTGTCACCATCACTCGCTTACCTTCAATATGATTTGCAATGTTCTGCATATTGATATGGATCGGTGCACGGGGCAGCAAATCTTCAATCTTTAACTCCTTAATCTGCTCTTGGGTGGTCAGCTCTCCTTTCCACTCACTCAGCGGAGGGGTGGTCAGCAGGGTCAGCCCATTGTCAATCATCTCGTTGAGTGTGTCAGATCCTTTTAAATCTTCCATCTTCTGTGGCGAAATAATAACGGTCCGTACATCCATACTCTCCAATATACGATATATGTTTTCGTCATATAGATATACACGGGCTCCCAAAAACTCTTTTCCTACCATTTCTTTCTCATTCGAAATGAATCCCTTCACGTTGTAATGCATATCGGGCATCGATTTAAAACTTCTGGCGAGACTGATACCGGTGGCTTTTGTCCCATATACAAATACATTGATATTGTTTTCCCGTGCCTTTACCAAAGAATCGTATGTCTCTTTCACAACAATCCTGAAACCAAACATCAAACAGATGTTTACCACGTACATCGTGAAAAAACGGGGAAAGGTCGATTCTATATACTGACTAAAAACAGTGTTTGCCAAAATAAATGCAAGAACATACCCAAAGGTCAGTGCATAAACTACCTGCAAAAGATCCCTGAATGTGGAGTAACGCAAAATTCCTCTCATTGTCCTGAACAGCACAAAAAATATTGCATTGGCAGTCATTATCAGTCCCGATAGTTTCACACCGTTTACTAAAGCTTCCTGAGTGAATCCTGAAAAACCAACTCTAATCAGAAAAACGGTAAAACAAGAGAATAATACAATCAGAATATCCAGAAAAAGGATTGTGAACCTCGAAAGGAATCTGTTCGAGATGAAGTTTTTTATAATTCGATTCATAATTGTGTACAATTAAAACACATGCATATATATCTAATATATACTACAAAGATACAAAATAAATGATAATTATACTATTTTGGACAAATTTAAATACCAATGTAACAATTTCTTAACTCCTTCATCTATATCTATTTGGTGAGACCAGCCCAGGGAGTGGAGTTTCGTGACATCGGTGAGTTTTCGGGGGGTGCCGTCGGGTTTTGAAGCATCAAAAATAATGTCCCCTTTATAATCAATGGTCGATTTTATAAGGTGGGCAAGGTCACGGATACTGATCTCTTTTCCGGTTCCAATATTTATATGGTTGTTGCGGATCTCTTTTTTATCTGTCACAAGATCGGCAAAATCTACGTTCTCTAAAATATATACACAGGCGTCGGCCATCTCTTCGCTCCATAAAAATTCACGCAACGGGGTTCCGGTTCCCCACAACGCGAGCTTGCCAAACGATATTCCATATTTTAATAAAAGCACGGCAATCTCTTCTTCCGTATTCTTGCCTGTCACTCCTTCAACGGGACGTTGGTCAAGGTCGGCGCGAATGGCGCTCCAGTTCTTTTCGTGGAGACATTTGGCAAGATATACCTTACGAATCATGGCGGGTAACACGTGACTCTTCTCTAAATCGAAATTGTCGTTCGGACCGTATAGATTCGTGGGCATCACGGCAATATAATTGGTACCGTACTGGATATTAAAACTTTCGCACATCTTCAATCCGGCAATCTTCGCGATGGCGTATGGCTCATTAGTATATTCCAGGGGTCCTGTCAACAGGGCGTCTTCGTGCATCGGCTGGGGTGCCTCGCGGGGATAAATACAGGTGCTTCCCAAAAAAAGCAGTTTTTTAACGCCGTGCCTGAAACTCTCGCCAATAACATTGTTCTGGATCTGCAGGTTCTTGTAAATGAAATCGGCACGGTAGGTGTTATTTGCCATGATACCGCCTACATGAGCGGCGGCAAGAATGACATACTCGGGTTGCTCCCGGTCAAAAAAGGCTTTAACGGCGGTGCCGTCCATCAAGTCCAACTCGCTGTGGGTGGCTCCAATAACATTGGTGTATCCTTTCTGTAAAAGGTTGTTGCGAATGGCGGAGCCGACAAGACCGCGGTGACCGGCGACATATATTTTTGATGTTTTTTCCATATTTTTTTAATTGAATTATTTAAGAACGGGATACTTGAAATCCTTTATTGGAAAGTTGCATATCCACAAAACGGGCTTTTTCGTTAGGACGATTCTCTTCAAGAATCTTCCGAATTCTTACGGCTGCTTCGGGATCTTTCGCAACCATATAAAGATATCCTCCTCCGCCTGCTCCGGGTAGTTTATAACCGAGCGCATAATCTTTTATCAGATGGATGAGTTTCTCTATTTCAGGCGGATTGGTGCCGCTGTCAATAAGTTTTTTCTGTTGCCATGTTTTTAAAATCATGCGACCGTACTGATCAAAATTACTGTGTTGAATGCATGCTGCCATATCAAGCGCGTGTCTCTTCATTTCACGAAGAATGGAAAGATGCTGGGCTGAATTTAAAAACATGCCGCGTACAATCTCGGCTAAAATATTCTTGGCAACGCGTGTAATGCCTGTGTAGTACAACAGGTGACACGATGCATGGACCGGATCGGTAAACATATAATCGGGCAGCCAGTTGATTTGTGGTTTCTGTACAAATCCTCGGTCTGATTCCAATAGCTTCACACCGTGGAAAATACCGCCGTACTGATCTTGCCAACCGCCACCGCTGGTCAACAGCTGCTCCAAAACAAGGGTGTAAGTGCAGACATCTTGTTTGGTCCACTGCAAACTGCAGAATTCGTTCAGTGCTCCAAGCACGGTTGAGGCGAGGATGGAACTGGTGCCTAATCCGGAACCGGCGGGAATGGCGGCAAGTAAAGTGAGCTCAATGCCGCTGCCGAATGCTTTAAGTTGGTCCGAAAGGGTATCGTAATGTTCGACTGCAAACTCGGGAAGAAAACCGCAGAGACTCAATGCTGCTTTGGGAATTGAGAACGGGGATCCAAGCTTACGGTAATCACGAAGATTTTCGTAACTGTCCACAACTTCTGTTGCTCCCATGTCAATGGAACGCAAAACAATATGGTAATCACTGCATGGTTTCACATATACTTGAAGGGGTGGTTGTCCATTCAGCTCAATGGCTATATTCACCACATTACCACCTGAATATAAAGAGTAGGGGGGTGTGTCGGTCCATCCTCCGGCAAGGTCTATCCGCACGGGACTCCTTCCCCAAACAATCTGATCCTGAAAAGCGGCAAGCCGCGGTGTCCTTTTATTATCGGTTACCGCGTCAATCATATCTTTTCGTAACAACGAAAAGGCTTCTGTCTCTTCTTTGAGTGCTTGTGTCGCATTATCCGCAGACGCAAATATGCGGGAACGCAACATCTTGTTGTGAATCTGCTGCATCTTGTCGGCATCTTCCGGTAATGCGGAAGGGACCGGAAGATCCAGGTGTTTATAATCGGAGGCTACTGACGACAAATCCAATTGGTAGAACACACTTTTCTCATAGTTCTGCTCTAACATTGGATAGTTCTCTCGTCGCAAATATTTTCGCTGTGCGTACAAACGGGTCAATGAGGCTTTGTCCATCAACTCGTCTGCGGAATAACGTTGTGCGTTCAACCAAAGTTTTTTACCTTCAATATTCAACCCGTTACCGTCAATCATCCAATGCAACACTTTCTCCAGATCATTCAATGAATCAAGACAGGGGAACAAATCACATTGTTGTATGTCTGTAGTACTGTCGCCAAGTGTCGCTGATTCAAATCCTCTTTCTTTCATCCACTCAACTAACGGTCTACCCATCCAACGGGTCTCGCATGATCCAATGGGTCCCTTAAACGTATCGTCCATTCCGTATGGGCGCAATACATAACCGGATTCACCCACAGGAACAATATCTAAACATACTCCTTCTGGCAAATTCAGCTCCCAGTCATTCTTCGGCACACCGGTAATGATATGATCGGACGTAATACGCCAACCATTTCCAATTTGTGCGTTTTCTATCCAGATATTCCGGTTTTGCTCTGTGAACTTAATATCGATTCTTGAATTCTGTGTGAATATGGCGGGATTGGGTTTTATCTTCCTGTGCATGATCAGTCGCTGGTCGTACACCATATTCTGCAATGCCAGGGTAGAGGAGAGCATCTCGCGACTGGTGCCGTAATGATAAAATTTACCTCCGTTCAACGGAAGGATCTTCACGGTCAGTTCGTTGATCTCTTTATCTTTTTTTATGGGGTTATTACCTAAAGCCAAACCAAAATCGCTGTACAGGTCATAGAACCATAAGGAATCATTTCCGTCAAAGGAACGTTTCCTCAGTATATTTATTGCTTTGTCGCTCAACAACCAAAGACCGATATCCATCAGTACAAAATGGGTACGCGACAAGCCTTCCAACTCCTCAAGCGATGGCTTCTGCAACATCTTGTCCAACTCATTTGGCTTGTCTCTTCGTGCGGCAAACACGCCATGACGTGTTGCAAGCGATGAGTCCACCCAAAGTCCGTAGCAGACTACATCTGCCTCGGGAATCTCTTGCAATGGCTCATCGGTATGAATATACACATCACCACTCACTACCAATGTGTGCAGCGAGTCGGGTGCATACTCCATGATCTTTTCGTAGAGGGGGAGCTGGAGCGACAACAGGTCTTGCGATAAATGTTGACCGCGTGCCCAACGGAACACGGGTACGGGGAGACTGATCTTCCCGGTTACTGCGTATGAAGGTAGACGGCGACTCTGGCCTCCGGCATGCACCAATATCCTTTTATCTGTCGATAACCACTGGTCAAAATTGGTTCCCTGATTTTCTTCTCGATAACACTCCTCCAACAGCCAGGTGGTGCCGCTTCCCGAACCCAACCGTTTTTCCCGTGGGTCCGATGTGCAAAACCAATCTTCTTTACTGCGTTCATGCAGTACATGATAATCGGTTACAGCGTTAGGAGGAAGGGAAAGGAGATGTTTCATGATCAATTAAATATCTCCATTCACTTCGTTGTCAATTTCTGCTTTAAGCTTCAACTTGCGTACAAAGCGCATATCGTGGGCTACCATCTTTTTCACCAGTTCAGGAAACGATGTCTGGGTGGGGTTCCATCCCAACAAAGTACGTGCTTTGGTTGGATCTCCCAACAACTGCTCTACTTCCGATGGTCTGAAATATTTGGGATCTACTTCCACCAGCACTCTGTCGGTGGCTGTGTCAATCCCCTTTTCCTCAACACCTTCGCCTTCCCAGCGCAGGTTGATACCCGCCTCGGCAAAAGCAAGGGTACAAAATTCTCGTACCGTATGCATCTCACCCGTGGCAATCACAAAATCCTCGGGTGTGTCATGTTGCAATATCAGCCACATGCACTCCACATAATCCTTGGCATACCCCCAGTCGCGTTGTGCATCCAGGTTTCCCAGATAAAGCTTGTCCTGCATGCCCTGAGCAATGCGGGCGGCGGCAATGGTTATTTTACGGGTTACAAACGTTTCTCCGCGTCGTTCACTCTCATGATTAAACAAAATACCGTTCACGGCATACATACCATACGATTCACGATAGTTCTTAGTAATCCAGTAACCATAAAGTTTGGCAACGCCGTACGGACTGCGAGGATAAAATGGAGTGGTCTCTTTTTGTGGAATCTCCTGCACCAGACCAAACAGTTCCGATGTAGAAGCTTGATAGATTCGGGTACTTTTCTCAAATCCCAGAATCCTTACAGCCTCCAGCAATCGCAGTGTTCCCACCGCATCGGTCTCTGCTGTATATTCGGGAACATCAAAACTCACTTTCACATGACTCTGTGCTGCCAGGTTATATATCTCGTCCGGTTGAATCGTTTGTATAATCCGTATCAGTGAACTGGAATCGGTCATATCCCCGTAATGCAGGTTTATCAACCGTTGTCTGTGCATGTCCCGCACCCATTCATCAAGGTACAAATGTTCTATGCGAGCAGTATTGAAAGATGAGGAACGGCGTATAATTCCATGTACCTCGTATCCTTTCTCCAGCAGAAACTCTGCCAGATACGATCCATCCTGTCCGGTAATACCGGTAATTAATGCTTTTTTCATTGATCTTTTTTTATCTTTAAAAACAATAGAAATAAATCTTTGTTCTTTTATTCCTAACTATTATTTTTCTCGACCTATTTTGTTGAAATGAATATATTTTAACAGATTTTTTAGAAGCTTTAACGTAAAATTTATTATTAACTAAGTTGAAGAAATTAACTCATAACAAAGCATGTAAATAGTTTGCTGTATCATTTAGACCATTTCTTCTCAAACAATCCAATATTTCAAATTCATCAAGATCTGGATTTTTCTTGTTTAATACCATTTCTTTGAATGCTTTAATCGCTGTCTTTGGATTCAAGTCAATGATATCTGTAAGAAAATCATCTGCTTTTTTAATTTTTAGTCCATAATTTTCTAATACATCCTCTGGGAAATCTTTTATATTATTAGATACGATAATATGTGCATTGGTTTTAATAGCTGCAGCTAATACGTGTCTGTCTTTTTGATCTGGTAGTTTCAAATGCTCTATAAGTCCTTCATAATTCTTTACTATTGCATCAGGAAAAGCCAGATTTGCTTTATTTACCCTTTTTTTTGCTTCTTCAGTCGATACACCTTTTCTCAACATCACTTCTATCCATTCATCAAAAATATGATTACTCCATTTTGGTGTATATAGATCATAGTAAGCAAACCAAAACAAAAGATCCCTAATAATGACTGGATAAATTACATTGGTATCCAACACTGCTGTAAACCTGACACTATGAATCATAAAGCCCTAATTCTTCATCATTATTCATTATTTCAATGATATGCTTTTTCTGCTCCTCTTTCATTTTTCGTTTGTATTCTACAACATCTTCGTACTTAATACGTCTATGTTTACCAATTTTCGTGAATTCAATTTTGCCCTCTTCCAATAGTTTTACCAAATGAGGTCTTGAACAACCAAGCATTTCTGCTGCGCTTTGTGTTGTAACTTCAGTTGCAATTGGTACAATTGAAATTGGTTTACCTTGACTCATTGCTTTTAAAATTTCACCAAGAAATATCAATGCTTTTACCGGAAGTATAATTTTTTCACCAGTTTCTTCAATTTCAATTTCAGTTTGATCTGTTTTTAATTGATCTATTGCAGAAATTAAGGAAGAATAAGATGCTTGAGCTAATTTACGCTCAATCTTGCTTGGTCTTTTAATTTCATTTGTTGTTTCCATTTTTCTAATGATTAATTTTAATACAAAGATAATCGAAATATACGAAAAATACGAAGTATTAGAAACATTTACGAATCACTTAAGAATATTTATATATTCGAATAAATGATTAATTAACAAACAATACATTTCAAGATTTAGGCCATTATGATATTTTAATTCGAAGACATTAACTTTTTCTTTGGGAACCTGATCGACGAAGATTACGTCAAAAAGAGAAGCTGTTTGAGCGTAGCGAGTTCTTCTCTTTTAGTAATCAAGTCGCTAACAGGTCATAGGAATAGCATAATAAAGAAGGACAATATATCCAAGAAACAATAAAAATATTTTGAAATCTCAGCTAATATTATATTGTTCTTCGAAGACATTAACTTTTTCTTTGGGAACCTGATCGACGAAGATTACGTCAAAAAGAGAAGCTGTTTGAGCGTAGCGAGTTCTTCTCTTTTAGTAATCAAGTCGCTAACAGGTCAAAGAAATAGTGTAGTATAGAAGGACAATATAATATTAGTATTGAAAAATATATTTGTTGTTTTTATATTGTCCTTCGTATAGTTGGAGTATATTAATAAATTTCTTTCTTCTTCTTATTGCCCTTACCTTTACTCTTGCTCCCGTGACCATATCCGTACCCATATCCATATCCGTACCCATACCCGCCACGGTGAAAATCCTCCACATCATTAACCACAAGCAACATATTCGTCAGCTTGTTCTGGTTCATCAGATCGTTGGCAAATTTCAAGTTACCCTTGCTCGAATAGTTCGCGCGACAAACATATACCGTCGCGTCCGCCACGCGGTTCAGGATCAGCGTATCCGTCACCATACTTGCAGGTGCCGAGTCAATAATGATATAATCAAACTCCTCACGCAGTTTCTCAAATGCCTTGTCCAGGGTATTTCGTGCCAAAAGCTCCGCAGGGTTGGGTGGTATAGGTCCGGCAGGAAGAATAAACAAGTTCTCTGCCACGCCCGATGGTACAATAAGTTGATCGATATTTTTTTCGAAACCGGACAAATAACTGGTAATACCATTCTTTGTCTCCAGGTTCATATATTCACGTAAGCGCGGAATACGCAAGTCAAGTCCTACCAACAACACGCGTTTGTTTAACAATGATATGCTGATGGCTGTGTTAAGTGCGACAAACGTTTTTCCTTCTCCCGAAATGGTTGAGGTAAAAGTAACCACTTTCTTTTCTGAACCCAGGGTCAGCATCAGGTTTGTACGTGCCATGCGGAACGCTTCGTTTATCTCGTTGGTCTCGTTTTCACTCACCACCATATCCCCGGCTTCGGTGTTTTTGGGAATATCCACCAACACAGGTATTTTGGAAATCCTGTCTACATCCCCGCGTGTACGTATCTTGTATTGTAATAGATCCAACAGATAAATGATCACGCCGGGAATCAAAAGCCCTAAAATAAAAGCTGCGAAATAAACCATCATTGATTTCGGAGAAACCTTGCTCATCATCATAGGTTCATCCAGCACTTTCGCCTTATTTGCATAAGCAGCAAGTGCCAATGCGTTCTCTTCTCTTTTCTCCAATAACATCAAAAACAGGCTCGCTTTAATCTGCTGTTCACGCGATAAATCCATGAATTCACGCTCTTGAGTCGGTTTACTGCCAAGTCTTCCTCCGTAAAGGTTCGCTTGGTTACGGGTTTCACGTTGTTTAATACGGAGTCCCGATTGTACGCTGGTGATAGATGCGTTGATACTCGATTTCAAACCGGATATCTGGTCGTTCAACCGTTTCATTGCCGGGTTATCCTCTGTCATACTCTGACTCAGTCGCTCTTTTTCTAACAACAGTCGGTTATATTCACTGGTCGTGGCTGCCAAAGTAGGATCATCAATACCTATGTTTGAAGGAATCGTTTTATTAGCATTTGCCGGGTCTTTCACATAACTGCTCAGCGAAGTTACTACATCCAGTTGAGTACCTACCTCCACCAGTTGTTGTTCATACTGACTTCCCATCTGTATGTCCCGTTGAAGGTCGGTCTGAATATCAGTCAGCCCCTGTTGTTGTTTGTACTGTTCAACGTTCTGTTCCGCCGCACTCAGCTCTTGGTCGATAATAGCTATACGTTCATTGATAAAATTCTGTGTATTGCTTGCTTCCTGATTTTTATCTTCAATAGCATCGTTGTTATATACTTCAACGAGTGTCTTCAAAAAGTCGCGACCCTTTTGAGGGTAGGGAGTGTTGAGCGATAAATTCAAAACGGATGTCTGTTTTGATGCGGGAGATACAGTAAGTGCTTCCCTATATGCTTTTATTGCTGCGTTCGGATGTTGAATGATCACCGTCAGCAAACTCTTGTTTATAGGCGTTCCGGGTCTCAATGTAAATGTGATTACCCCATTGGGTGTCTGCAATAAAGCCGGCGATTTAGTAAATACAGTATCGATGTTTTTACCCTCAATCATGCCATACACATGCAGGTAATTTCTATTCAGCAATTGCATCGAAAACTCAATATTCTCTTTCAGATTATCCAGATCACTCTGCACCATTCCCACAATCACGGGACTGTCAGTATATAAATCAGTATCTTTGATACGTCCTTTTACAATGTACGAAGTATGGAGTCCCAATCTGTTTATTACTGAACGGATAAGCGAACGCGACTTCAAGATGTAAGTCTCATTTTCCACATTGCTCACAGCACCCATCATGCTTAAACCCTCCAAGGTGCCCATCATCGGGTTTGCTTTCGCTTCCTTCTCATCTTTAAGTATTACACTCGATGTCACTTCATAAACAGGTGTAGTGTATCGTAAGTATATGAATGCTAATCCCAGTGCTACTATCAGTCCCAGTAAAAACCATTTCCAATGTTTAATAAACAACCCGATGATCTCCATCACTGAGATGGTGCTCTCTTCGCTCTCTTCTTTATTGTAGTCTGTATTATATTCAGTCATTATTTTATTTCAATATATTGATCAACAACGTAGCCACGGAGATTAAAATCGATGTTGCCGACAACCAAATGCCGGTTGCCGAGCCTATCTCTGAGTTCTGTGCTTTCACCTTGTTCGGTTCCACATACACTACATCGTTTTGTTGCAGGTAAAAGTCCGGACTAAAAATAATATACCCATTATTCAAATCCATGGGAATTACCATTTTTTTTCCTTCTGCATCCTCACGGATGATCTTCACGTTATCGCGCCTTCCGTAAATAGTCATATCACCTGCCATGGCAAGTGCTTCAAATATATTCACTTTCTCGTTTGCAATTGTAAATGTGTTCGGTTTTGCGACCTCTCCCAGTACAGTGATTTTGTAATTCACAAATCGTACTGCTACCACCGGTTCTTCTTTGAGATAAGTTTTTAGCAGTCCTTTTACTTTGTCTTCTGCATCCCTTTTTGTAAGACCTTTCATTGTGATTTTACCTACTACAGGAAACTCAATCTGGCCATTGTTATCTACTAAGTAAGTTTGCAATTGACCATAACCTCCAGAGGCTGTAACTCCGGTTGAAACAGTAGGTGTCATCAAATTAAATGATTTCGAAGCTTCCGGATCGGTTGTGGTAACCGTTATTGTCAGTAAGTCCTTTGGCATGATGTGTGCATCGTAGAGTGGTACTGATTGTGATGCATAATCCTCAGCCGTAAAATTTTCCGTTGCCTGCAGGTACGCGATTTTCTGCGACGAGCCGCAACCAACAAGACTCATTACCATTGCAGCAGTGGCGATGATAATGATTATCAAGGTTTGTTTATTCATTTTTTTATACTATCGTTTTAGTCTTCAGACCGCAAAAATAGTCATAAAATTCGTAAAATCGATACTTTAACTTTAAATTCTCTTAACTGTAAACAATGGTATTGAATCATCCGCATTCACCAGCTTAATTAAATTATCTTCTACCGCACCAGTGCTGGCTACCGTTCCAATTAGTGCACGTTCTTTTTCATTTTCAGGAGTTAAGATAGCAATAGGAAATTTGAAAGAATATTTATAATTCGTTGTTGACTGTTTATAGGAAGGCTTAAAATAGATATAATCAAAACGGCAGTCTGTAGCGGTAAAAGAAATTGATACAAATGCAGTGCTGTCATTCCAGCGCCATTTTGTGCCATTTAATCCATATCTATATATGTCTGAAGGCAAACCTATAATGGGTCTTGATGCTCCAAGGTTATCTTCTTCAGGATCCATATCCCATGTACATGAACTAATGAATATACTTCCTGTTACCAGGATTAATGCTGTTAAAAAGGATATTTTTTTTTTCATATCATTAAATTTAATTGAACTTGTTTTTTTCTAAGTTTAAAGTTTGTAAAAATAATGATAAATATCGGATAATCCACTAATTAGCTATTTTTATTTTAAAATATCTTCTTCCTTAAAAGGTAAATATGGCCCGTCTTTTATTTCAAAGATTACCGTTCCACTTTCTAACACCTCAAGAGTGTGCCACTGTCCTTTGGGAATGTGAATATCATATTCATTTATTAACGGATCAATATCAAATGTTGCAATTATTTTTTTTCATTATCATAAAAAAGAACCCGTATTGAACCACGTAATATGATATAAGTTTCAGCTGTTTCAGTATGACGGTGTATAGGAAGAATAGTGCCTGGTTCCAATGCGTTCAATAATCGTTGAGCTTTCGCATCCAGACTTTCATGCAGGTTATAATTTATTCTCAGACGCTCACTTGCTTTCCCTTTTTCAGTTACTTTATTCAGTAAATTTTCGTTTATCAGTATACCATTTAAATTTTAAACTATATATTGAAATCAGTACAATTGTTAATAAAAAAAAGATCCACCATCCCATAATAGGGTAGAGGAGTATAATTAGTGCTGAACAGATCAACTGCACTACAAAATAGATAGTTGATACCAGTCGATGATCCATTTTTCGCTCATTTGCCAGTATTTGATAAAAATGCAGTCGATGTGCCTCCATAATGTTCTGTTTAAGATAGATACGATGCAAAATTGTCACCACTACATCTACTCCATACACCAATAAGAAACCTAACCAAATCAAGTTGTTTGTTTTGATAATTAGCAACAGTAGCAGTGTCACAATCCAAAATGCAATGCTCACACTCCCTACATCCCCGGCGAAACATTTCGCCCTTTTTCGGAAATTGAAGAAGAGGAATACTACTGAAGCAATCATCGGGAACCATATCAAGTCAGGGTTCATGAAGTTTTCGAACGTCAGATTTACATATTGAAGTGATGCCAGTACTGCCATGCTGTATAGACCCGTGATACCATTTATACCGTCCATAAAGTTATACGCATTCACGATGCCGATAAATATAATGTACCCAATTAAGATTGCCCACCAAGGGAATACTCCATATACATTTGCAAGATAAAATACACAGCTCATTGCCAACAACTGAAAAAGTAGGCGTACTTTTTGTCCCAGGTTCTGCACATCATCCCAAAAGCTCACCCCGGCAATCAAGGTTATTCCTGCAAAGAACCACCCCGCTTGTTCAGAAGGATTAAAAATTAGGTAAAGTAATGCCATTACCCAGTATATGATGCCCCCACCACGGATTGTGATGTAATTGTGCGAGCTCCGCTCGTTCGGTTTATCGATGATGTTGAACCTGTCCGCTATTTTGAAGTAGAGTAATTCCGTAACAAACAGTAAAATAAATAGAATTAAATATATCATTATCTATTATTTAAAACTCTCTAATGTCTTTCGCATGCCATCGTATGCAGTGACCGGCATCTTATCAATTCCAAGTGCACGTTTAATTTTTTCGTTGCTGACAACGTAGTTCTCCGTTAATTTTTTCAACCGTTCCTTATTCAGTGGCAGATGCAAAACCCCACCAAACGAAGCAGCAAAATTCATTAAGCTTTTCGATAACTTCCAAATATGCGCTTTTTTACCAACTGACTCACTAATCAGTTGAATCAATTCGTTTGTAGATAAAGGATCATCATCACCCACATGGTAGATGCCACTCTCAATATTTTCTTTAACAATCAATTGTTCCACCACATAAGAAATATTATCAATAGAACAGAATGATCGATGGTTCTCAAATTCACCAAGCGGCCATGGTATACCTTTACTTACTACGTTATATAATAGGTTCAGGTTCCCCTTATTTCCCGGTCCATGGATCATGCAAGGACGCAGGATATAAACTTTCTTCTGTTTTGCATCTGCTTCAGCTTTTTTACTTAGTAGATATTCTTCAGCACGTATTTTTGATTCACCATACGGACCAACTGGATACGGTGCTACATTCTCTGTTAACACATCACCGGGTACGATATCAACTGCCGCTTTCACCGAGCTGAAGAAGATAAATGTTTTAGCATCTGATTGAAGGAAATAGTCGAATATCTTTTGTGTTAATCCCGTGTTTACATCAAAATAAACCTTTGCCTCACTTTGTCTTTTTGTGTCATGCGCTTTACCCGCAAGATGAACAATTGCATCTAATTGCGGTAATTTTCCTAGTTCATCCCATGAAAAAGTTTTTGCCACACCCTGCTTTTCCATTTGTTTGATATCTAATCCAAAAAGCGTATGATTTTTCCACCAATTATTTGTAAAATTAGAACCAACGAAGCCGTTAATGCCAGTGATAAGTATCTTCATTTCCTTATTTCAAAAATTTTTAAAAAATACTTAAGACTTAATATACACATATTAGTGTATATTCCGTATTTCTTACATGCTCTCACAATTTCCTTATTTAAAATAATCCTACTATTAAAGTTTTCGGTACTCACTCCCCCTGTACGCATAGTAACAAAATCTTTTTTTAAGTATTTGTAATTTATTTTCTTTATGTACAAATACCTAATTAACAAATCAAAATCAGATGCAATTTTATAATCTAAAGCATAAAGACCATATTTTTCATAACATTCCCTTTTCATATAAAATGAAGGATGAGCTGGCATAAATCCAAACCTGAATAGAGATGGTTTAAATACTGCAGAGGAATAATAACGGACACATTTAGAAAGATTGTCGGGTTTAACAAAATGTACATCTCCATACAATGCATCAATTTTGTTTTTTTTAAATGTTTCTACAACAATAGATATTACATTATTTGATGTAAAATAATCATCTGAATTAAGTATTCCAATCACATCACCAGTAGCTGATTTTATGCCCTTATTCATTGCATCATAAATTCCTTTATCCGGTTCGGATACAATTTTCTCAACTCTGTTGGGTAAACCATTTATAATATCTAGTGTTTTATCTTTTGAGGCACCATCTATAATTATATGCTCAATATTTCTATATGACTGATCATTTACAGACTTCACACAATCTGCTATATGTGCTGCACTGTTATATGTAGCAGTTATAATACTAATTTTCATCCTTTTATTTTTTATCTATCATTCAATCCAAATATCTGTTCCATTAAGTGCCACTTTTGGTGTGAAGCTTGCCCCGGAATTGATACCTGATATTTCGACATATAAGTTTCCCATTCAGACTGACGTGGAAGTTTTGCAAGTCTATTATTATCTTTTTCCCAGTCGAAATCATCAGTGGTATCCATAATCATAAATAATCGGTTATCATACAGATAAATCTGCATATCCAAGATACCTACACTGCGGATTCCATCTTTGATTTCCTTCCAAACGTGCTTATGTTCATCCACATATGCGGTAATCAATTTTGGATCATTGTATAATTCTAATGTCTGACAGTATCGTTTCATTTGTGTTAATTATTTTTTTAAGACGGTGAGACTTGAAATCCTTTGTTGAAAAGTGGCATATTCACAAAGCGTGTTTTGTCGTTTATTTGACCAATCTTCTTCCAATACTATCAGAGTTCGTATTGCTACTTGCGGTTTATTTAAAAAATCCAAATCTCAAATATATAATTCGTTAATACTGAATTGTTCTTTGTTTTTAAAAACTATTCAAAAAAAGTTTTCCTTGATCATTCAAATCATTTAATTGAAGACAAATTTCATCCTGATTAAACTGAAATAAAGTTCCATCATTTTGCATAGGTAAGTCAGAATCTATGAGTGAAATAATAAGTTGTAAATTATACTTTTGACAAATAGACTTTAGTTTATCTAAAAGTAGTAGTTTAATTCGGTTGTCTAATCCTTCCAATATACCATCATGATATGCAAAACGAAAAAATGAATTATTAGAATAATAAATAAGTAACGATAAATCAAAAGCCATACAAAGAATTTTTTTATACGAAGTACCTTCAGCTTCAGAAGTAGATGTTCTATCCGCAGAATTAACATATTCAGCCGAGAATTCCACATTTCCCTGATTGTTTTGTTTAATAGAGATTAAAGCATTTCTCCTTACAATGTCAGTTATAATATCATTGAAAATTTTATTTATTTCGGCATGTTTACGTTCACTTATAGCTTGTGAAATTATTTCAATAGAATCATCAATCTGTTCGTTTAATTGACTTATTTTTTCTTCTATTTCTATAGATATGTCAATCAACCTTAGCTTTTCATTCAAAAGTTCAATCTCAGCTTCTAGTTGAGCTAATTGTTTTTGATATACTTTAAATTTCGAATAAGAATCCTTTTCCGTTAAAAAAGAAAGTTGCTCACTTTTCGTTTTTTCTAGTTGTTCAAGTTCTTTATTTACAATAGTAAATTCGTTCTTGAGTTCTTGCAAATTATCAGCCAAATATTTTTTGCGTTCATTCGAGATAGATTTATTGAATTGTTCTAAATCTTCGTATTTATTTATTAAAATGTTTGGAAAATACAAATTTACCTCTTTGAAAAGCTCTTTCAATTTGGCAACATTCACGTCGTTGATTGCGTTTTGCAACGATTCTTCGGTTTTTGTTATTTCATATCCGATACGATATCTTTCTGTGTTCAATGTTTGAATTTTAAAATCCAAATCTTCAATTAAATCTTTTGTTAAAAATTTGTCTTGTAAGAAAAAATTGAATTTATCAATTGTTTCTTCAGCAACATCTTTTTCTCGTTGTCTTATATCAATCAGACCTAATATTTTATCCTTTTCTTTAGTATCAATTCTGTTCTCTTTTTGCAATAAAAGAATTCGTTTTTTTTGATCCTCTGCTTCCTGTTCTAATTCAAGTTTTTTAACGATTAAATTGCCGTTAAATCCCAAAAGTTCAAATACAAAAGGTTTCCAATTTTTATGCGGTCCTTTGAATTTACTCAATTGAAAAACATCCGTATAATCTTGTTGTGATCTAAGAAAATATGTGATAGATTTTCTATATCCAAAATTTGTCAATGCATCAAAAGATAGATATTCATTCAATTTATCTTTTGCTTTTTCAAATGATAAATCTTCTACATCCCATTCAGATGGAACTGTAAAGTCTGACAAGGGTAAATCGTTTTCTTTAAAAGATATTTTTGAGGGGGTATCTATACTGCGTCTGATTATCAGATATTTTGCGCTGTTTAATTCAATTTCAAGATAGAAAATTTGTCCTTGAAAAACTGGATTACCCAATAGACCTTTTCCTTTTTCAAATTTTGCCAACAATAGAAAATCAACTACATGAATCAATGATGTCTTTCCCAAATTATGAGTGTCCTTTTTTTGCGTCTTGTCATGAATCGTTGCCAAAACGACGTTAAAAATTCTATTTAATTTAATATTTATGAAATTTTTATTTGAAAAAATTCTTACTAGTCTCATGATTCTGCCAATCTAAAAGAATCTAATTCTTGATTATAAAATATTTTACCGATTAAAAAAAGATAAGAAAGCGAATAAGTAAAAGAGTCACCTATCTCTTTATCCACAGCGTTAATGATGACATTTTTCAAATCATCATATTTAATAATTCCGTTTTTTTTAATTTCGAAAAGAATTAAACCTGCAATATATAAAACGGAATATCTTATTTTAGTATGTTTTGTAGGAGCAAGCATATTATTGTTCTTTTTTGCCGATATCGCAATTGCAATACATATAATTTAAAAATGTTCGTACCAACCGTTTTTTGCCTGTTAACTGTTTTTCATTATTACGGATAATATAATCATAAAAATCCTCTAATAGATTTTCAAACTCCACATATTCGTCTCTTCTCAGGGTGATTTTTCCATTTAATTCACTGACAGCGTCATCATACAAATCTATTAATTCATCATTAATCGGAGAAGATAAGAAATCCTTTATTTGATTGAAATATTCAATATCTCGTTTTATAACATTATCAAAATACTCTTTACTCAACCCATTTAATCTATTCTTTTCTTCTAAATTTAAAGATGTAAGATCTAAAGCATTTAGCGTATCTTTCTGCATTTTAAAGGCAGAATGCAATGATAAAATAACCTCTTTCAGATCCGATTCATCAAATTCTAAAGGTTTTAATAAATCATTCAAATTCATTGTTCTCACAACTTTAGGATTTGCTTGTAAAAATTGCTGTATTCTTTCATTCGCAAAAACAATATTTACGATTCCAGTCTCAGATGATATCTGATTTTCAATTTTACCGTCTTCAATTCCTGTCAATTTTCTATTGGTAAACAGTAAATAATAGTTTATCATTTCCTCTCGTTGCAATTTTTTGATTGCAGGAATAACTTCTTTTTTTAAAATTGTATTAAAAGTTCCATCAGAGCAACTTGCATTTTCTTTAGTTGTATGTTTTGCCTGAATAACAATTTTACCTTCCCAAGGTTTTGAGTAGCTTGGAATACAATTAGCTTTTCCGTTAAAACGACCGTCACGTCCTCCGTCTTTTCCCTCAGCGAAAGGGATGGTTCCTTCACCTAAGACTATATAACAAATTTGAGTGGTTAGATTCTCAAATTCCTGATCATTCAAATAATGTAATGGATAGATTCTCATTGAACAAATTTACGATAATCCTTTAATAGATGCACATTTTTCTTTTTTTATTTTATGATAAAATCATTTGTTCGCACTAAAAATTGCACTTAATAAACAGATAAGTCTGCAGCTAAGCTGGAATTAAATTGACAAAACACCTATACTTAGTATGTTTAATTTGACAAATATATTAAGTACTCCCAATTAATGTTATAATATAGTGTTTTATTTTGTTATTGTCTAAAACGATAGTGTTTGTGATATGAAGAACCATTGGATTTTTGTTTTATTATTTGTTATTCAATATTTTTTCATATAACTCAATATATTCTTGATATCTATCCTCTTTTCTGTATTTGTCTAATCCACGTTGACGGCAAAATGAAGTATATGCATCTTTTCCTTTGTTCTTTATGTGATGAATTGCTTCAATAAGTCCATTAATATCTCCTTTTTCAACGATCAAACCAGTACTATCATCTATTGCTTCTGGACTCCCACCTGTTTTATAAGTAATAACTGGAGTACCACTAGCAATAGCTTCTATATTTGTTGTAGGAAAGTTATCCTCATAAGTGGGATTTATAAACATGTCACTAATAGAATATAATTCAGCAAGTTCATTTACGCTTTCAGTTCTCTCAATCCCTATTATATTGTTTGGTAATTCTTTAATCTGTTTTTTTGATAATCCAACTAAAATTATTTGAAAAGTAGCATCTATTATGCGACTTAATTCTATAAAATCATCTAATCCTTTACGTTGACTCCAAACATTTGCGACTCCAAGAATTACAGTTTTGTTTTCTAAATTGTATTTTCTACTTTTTGATCGTTCTGCTTTTGGTTTAAAAACTTCTATATTAATTCCGTTATGAATAACTTGTATTGGAAAATCTTTAAGAAAAGACTCTTTAAGTATATCTGAAAGCCAATTTGAAACTGGAACTAAAGTGAGATTAGGTAAAGATGAAAAAAGATGCTTTTTTAAATTAAAATTCTTTTCGGATCGATCAAACAAAAAGCTTACAGGATATGTCCTTTTTTGTGGACAATTATAGCATTGGTATTTCCATTTATTACATTTAATGAACTCAAAATGTACACAATGTCCAGTTATAGGCCAACAGTCATGAAAAGTCCAAACAACAGGAATATTTGTATTTTTTAAATAATGAAATAAAACCTCAATATTAAGATAGTAACCATGAATGTTATGTAAATGAATAATATTCGGTTTGATTTTCTCTATTTGTTCTACTAATGTTGTAGTTGCTAATTTCGAAGCCAATCCATGTCTGTCAAATAAACGTGTTTGCAAACCATGCATCTTAATATTGCAGTCGGTACCAATTTTAATTAATTCAGATTGGCTCTGGCGGTTGTTTCTGCCATATGCAATGTAGCTCTTCCAACCTGTAGCTATGGCAGTTTGTCCAATCTCTTCGGCAATACGACCAGTGGAGCCGTAATTAACAACAGAATTTATTTGGAGAAGTTTTTTCATTCAGTAGAAATTTTTAATATTCTATTACAACAAATGATGTGATTCCATATTTTGCACCATTATAGTTTAATGGTTTTACATATAAAACAAGTTCATCTAATGAGGATAAATAAATAGGGATTTGCCAATCATAGGATATTTGCTCATTTTTACTTTGTGAATATATACCTTGTAAAAAACCAAATCTCCATTTTTGTTTATCAGCTTTATTTCAAATTCAGGAGGGATAGAACCATAATTATAGCTTTTCGTTATATATAATTTCATTGATAGTATATTTATGTCTGGGATCTTAATTCTCCACATCTCATTCCATTTACCTTTTGATATGTTTATATCTGTTCGGTTATAATATGGTAAAGGACTGTGTACATTTTTAGAAACACGAATAGGAGTATGATTTTCAGGGACATAATATGTACTTTTAGCAAATGGTCTTTAATCACCATTTATTCTGCAATTAATGAAGCAATAGATTGGGCTACCAGCATCATTCACAACTTTTGTACATTCTCTTTGCGTAATACTTTTATCGATGGGCTGTTGTTTATAAAAATAATTTTCAATGGATTTGTAAAACTGTGTGAATTCACTATTGAGTGTTTGAATTTATGTTTGCTTAAATTGTCACAATTTATAAAAGAAATCCTACCTGTATCTGTAGTCTCTATTACATATTGATCTGTTATATTATATTATAACCTCCCATACCACAAGAGTAAAAATCAAAGCAGGCATAAACTTTATGAGTAGCTATTTTTATCAGTTGTGACCTGTTTCTCATTTCAAATCTGGTACCGTTACAATTCTCAAGCGGAATATTGGCCCACCGATTTTATTTTGGTCTACATTATTAGGAATATTAAAAACTATACCTTCTCCTTTTGGTGTTATTGATCCTTGATAAACACTAATAGTCGATCCTTGTCTAAAATTGAAAATAATACCCGAAACACTTTCAATGTCTGTGGAAAAAAATCTCCAGTTTACACCTTGTGCATTGTCTTAATTAAATAAGATTGAATTTTTATCAGAACCTATTATTTTACAGTCGCGAAAAGTAATTTCTGACATCATTGTTGTTCCTTAAGAAGAAATAAAGCAGTTCCAGTTACTTAATTTACAATTATCAAAAATAAAAGATTGTGCATTTCCGGATCCACCACCTACGCTATTCATGAATTTACCTTTGTTATTACTTCTAAAATCTATACCTGAAAATCTTGTAAATCCAAATAGTTGTTGATTATCAAACAAAAAACTCTCATGATCAGGGAAAAATTCAATAACTGTATTTTGCCATCCATCACCTTCAAATGTGAATTTTCCGGCATGTACCATGCTTTGACTATCTATTAACGAACTTGTAATTCTATAATGACCAGCAGGTATTACAATCTTTATAGGTTCGCGCCAACCTTTTTTTGAAATTGAAGCTTGATATGCTGATTGTATCGCTTTTTTAAAGATCTCAGTATCATCTTTTCTCGTCGAAAAGGTAACATCACCACTTTTAATATATATCCTGTTATTCTGCGCATACATCAAACTCCCCATGATAAACTGTAAAATAAGCAGTAAAGTCAAAATTTTAATCGTCTTCATCTTCTCTTTATTTTACCTGCCACTTTATAAACCAACCAGATTGAAAACAGAAATCCAATGGTATAGGCAAAAGAGCTCATTAAATCTCCACGCAAGATAAAAAAGAGCATTCCTATTAATACGTAATAAATCACATTGAAATAAGTGTTTTTATTATATACACTTATGGTCCAATACATTTTATCCAATTTAGCTGTAGCAAACGATAATATAATAATGAAAAGGAAAATACCTATATAACCAAAATTTATAAAACCCTCAGCAAAATAATTACACGATACATTTGAAAAAATAAATCCCTGTTGTTCTGCTATAAAAGCACCAGATCCTATTGGTTTATTTGGCCATGCACTTCTCGGTATCCAAAAGAATATTACACCTAATATCTGTCGTCCCCAAGTAACAATGTTATCAGAAACAACAAGTGCAAAGTTTTGATAACTATCAAAATGACCTTGAAGAAACATATCAAAATTAAATCCCAATTGTATCGAGTTACCACTATAATTCCGAAAATTTTCTAAAAATGGAAATACAAGTAATAGCCCAAGTATAAAAACAATAGAGAAAACATTTTTCTTCCGTAGTAATGGCACAACTAATAATAATAAGGGAATATACATTGCAGCAGCAGAAAATCTTGGCATACCTAAAGGTGAACAAGTTATCAATGCTGAAAGAGTTAAAATGAAGTATACTAGAGTGTTATTGGATTTAGAAGAAATATAATAAAGAAGACACATCATAGCTAAAGGTTGGAAAACTCTGAAAATAATTAGATAGGATGTCGATGACATTTCAATTATTTCACTGAATTCCCCGCCTCTAAATAACATACTTAAAATACTATTATTGTTAGCGTTGAAAATTAGTAAAAAAGAGACAAAAGATAATGATATTAATATTGAAGTTTGTAAAGGATTTAGTTTATTTTCAATTTCTAATTTTAGTATTAAATTTTTCCTTTTTTCTTTAATTTTTTTCTGAAAAAAATATGAATAAAATAATTGATATAATAACAGGATAAAGATCAAAAGAATATTCATGTAAAAATACTCATTTTCTTTTATATGTCTTGCTCCAAATTGCGATACGCCTTCATAATATTGAAGTAGAGGTGCAATTCCGAAAAAGAAAAGTGAGAAAAGATAAAATATTTTGTTTAATGAAAAGGGTTGATTTTTTTTTGAGAAAATGTGACATATGGAAATAAATTGTATTATTAGACTAGATAAATATACACGCATTGAAAAATTATCAAATGGACTTGATACAAAATACATTAATAAGGTACAGAGCAAAGATAAAAGTACAATCAATATTTTATTCATTTGAATCTAGAATGTAAAAATGTGAAAAGATTATAGTGAAAAATTGTATAAAAGTTTCTGCAAGTTATAGATTGGTTGTCCTAAATCGTTATAAAATATCTTTGGAGGATATTTATTAAAGTATGATTCATTTATTACTCCTTTAAAATATAAAGATAGTGCTACTAAAGCTATATTTACAGAATTGAACAACGCTTTTTTTATGTACAAGTATACCTTGTATACTAATTCTTCCTTATAAACTAAAATTGCAATAAGGTTTATTTGTAAAATTATTTTTTCTGCCCCAATTCGTTCAAATAAGAATTAATAAACCCTTTTAAAACTTCTTTGTTATCAAAATTCTGTTTTGACAACATTTTACTATAATTTGAAAAATATTCCCATTTATTTCTTTCATTCATTATCTTTTCAAATTTATTCTTTATATCCTTTGGGTCAAAAGGGTCGAACGTGTAGCCATTTTTACCTTCTTCTACTGTTTCAAAATGATTACCGCATCTTTCGGAAACCAAAACGGGTAATCCGCTAGTAATCGCTTCAACAAGTGTTAGTGGGCTTGGATCTGAATAAGAAGGTAATACAAATATATTGGACTGATGGTATTGAAAACTTATCTCCTGTTGTGTTAAATTTCCTAAAAAATGAACATGATTAACTAAATCATTTTCCTTAACATAAGAAATATAATCCGATAATGAATTTCCTGTTCCTGCTATATTCAGTTGGATTTTCTTTATATTATCAATGCCTATTGCTTTAATATAATTAAGAATACCTTTTATATTCTCTTCAAGTCTTGCAACAATAAAAAATACTGGTTCTTTTTTGATGTCGTTATTATACACCTTTGTTTCGCCAAAAAGTTCATTTGAAACTAAATTGGGTAATAATATAATATCTTTAGTGGGAATACTCCATTGTTCAAATGAAATTTCCGCCATTTTACCTGGAATGATAAAGTGACCATCAATTTTAGAAAAAAACCAATTTCGTAATTTGTCTCTTATTTTGCTCCTTTTTTGACTTTCATTCGTCAGATAATTTGCTTCACTCCAAACAGATAATGTGTTTTTTATGAGACCTATGCTTTTTAATAAAGCTAGAAATAAAACATTAGCATTATTCCAACTAGCTCCCAAAATAATTTCTTTTTTGCTACGTATTGCTTTTAAGAGTAAATTTGGATTAAAATGGAAAAAATAGTTATGGAAAGAAAAATAAATGCTATTACCTATTTTATGCTTGAATTTCAAATCTTCTGGATTTACAATCCAATCTCTGTTTGATTCTGTGCGACGCATAAAATACACTTCGAAATTGAATCTCGTTCCTTGACTGATTTTTTCTAAATTATTGAAAAGGTTAACACGGTAAGGAGCAATGATATTGGTGAAAAAAATTACTTGTTTATTCACATTAGTTTTATTTTATATTTAGCTTATTACTTTATTACAGATTTTAAGGCTTCAATATATCCTTTCCCATGTTTGGCATCAGGCTCCATATAATTCCCTTCCCCCCATTCATTCCAAGATACAAGAAGTAATAACTTATGATCATCCTTTTTGTTTTTCAAATATGAACATGCTTTTTTTACTTGTTTTGTAAATAATTTAGGGGAAGAACCTGTGATTACAAATCCACGACTTCCTGACCTAGGAGTATGGTCATAGTTTGGAATTAAAACAGGAATTGTGTCGTCCTCATAATCTTCATCTGTATAAAGATTGTTGGACAAACTTTTATATGAAATTCGCCGTGGGCTATTGAATAATTTAATGTTCAAAAATAAAAATACTTTTTTTAAGAAAGGCTGATTTACATAGGTTTTTAAATAATCTTGTAAACGATACATTGCATCAAAACCGAGGTCGTGGATTTCTTTCTTTGATTCATTTCGTTGAACAGCAACAAAATAAATACCTTCAAAACCGTTTTGAATTGCCAAGTCTCTCCATATCTTTACAATCTCTCGTATTTGTTCTTTTTTGTCTAATGAATAAATTACAAAAAAAGGCTTCCCATCAACAAGAATATATCTTTTATCTTTGAAAGCAGGTAATAATACCTTGTTAAAATGATTGATATAATCATCTTTTCCCAAATATTGTTGTTCAATCAATAACTTATCACTCTTGCCATTTGGATCCCAAAGTTTTTGGTACCAATTATGATTAGCCCATCCTAAGCAAAAAGGAAAATCAGGTTTTCCTGAAGATAATACTTCATTAAAAGGTCGCTCCAACAATCGTTTCTCCTCTCCAAACCAATAATGCCAGTAACAAAAACCCTCTATTCCAGCTTCACGTGCAAGTTCAGCTTGTGCTTCGCGGGTTTCCGGTACACGCAGATCATAAAATCCTAGATCTGCGGGAATTTTTGGTTGATAATGACCTTTAAATAAAGGTTTTGCATTGGTTACGCTTACCCATTCTGTAAATCCCTTTCCCCACCATTCATTGTTTTCTGGGATTGGATGAAATTGAGGTAGATAAAAAGCTATGACTCTTGTATCCTTTTTATTATTTAATGAATTCATAAATTAATTTTTGCGTTATTTTTGAAATTAAGAATTATTTTACGATAATAATCCATATATTTTTAATTCTTTATTTTCACAATAATGTCAAATGTTTAAAGTAATCTATTAAATTAATTTTCTTAAAATATCAACATTAAAAGTACTTAAACGATTGTTTAATAAATTAATATACTTGATATTTACTTCTTATTTGATATATAAGTTCCAATTCTTCTTTTGCAACTTTAACATTTGAATCTGGTCCGTCAAAAGTAAACACAAGCTTTAATCTAAAATGATCAATGTTGTATTCTAATGATGGTTCAGGTAATTTACCTAATTTAGTATAGCTTGAATAAACACCGTCGATGTAGTTTCAATGATTAATGTTGATTTTTTAAAAGAATCATTTAAATCCACATTATCAATACTTTAAAACTTTTTATCCAAGAATTTGTAAACCCAAGAATCGATTACATATCGATGCGGTCTTTCATTAACATGTTTTACCCCAAGTTCTGTTAGTATTTTTGAACTGAATATAAAATTATCATGCTTCTATCAAGTAATTTTGGCTCGTCCCATTCGTGTTGATATATTAAAAATGATGAACATAGAATAACTAAAATATTATCTAGAGAATTTCTAAGGTTTTTGAATCTTCTTTGTATCATTTTAAAAAGAGTTTCCAATTACAAATATTTTTTTGCTATTACTGCATTACCTCTATGATTGGTATGCAAGAGTTGAATCGATGAACCATTCTCCTATTGAATGAGTTCTATTGAACAAAGATGAAGTTTCAATTCTGTTTATATTAGTCTTGTATAAAAACTTGTGGGGATGTTGTTATTCAAGCTCTATTTCCTTAAGATTTCCTTATAATAATTCCAAACACCTTCCACATGAGTTTCTGTAGAATACAAAGATACTGCCACCTCCTGACCATCACGAATCATTTGACTATATTCTGAAATGTCTGCATTTGATATATTAATGAGATGTTCAACAAGTTCTTCTTCTTTTGTAAAACGAAGTCCTATCTCACGACTAAAATAAGATAGACCATTGTCAAATTGCTCTTTAGTACCTGCTGTATCCTTACCTATAACAAGACATCCATTAAACATAGCCTCTGCTGTGACAAAACCAAATCCTTCAAAACGTGATGGTACAATCAGAGCTTTGGCTTTCTTCATAAAATTTCCAACATCTTTTTGCATACCAAGAAATTCAATAGGATATCCACTTGTCATGGTTTTCAACATCAATTCATAATTTGAATTAGAAGTAGAACCTGCCAATAATAATTTTGTATGTAACTTACCAGTATTGTATGCCTTAATATACGCTTCTATAAGCATCCTTGTCCCCTTAGCCTCTTCAAAACGTCCAGCGAAAAGAAAATAATCTTCTTTAGGTTTAATATCACTTTTAGAAGCTAATGGCAATACTCCATCATATATTACAGTTGCTTCCGATTCGGGTAGTTCGTTATATTCACGAACCCCCCTAGTGATACAGATAGCATGACTCTTGTGACTAGTTATGCGATTCCTGAATGCTTTCTTTGATGGAAAAACTTTTATACCAAAATCTAAGTCCTGATATTCTCTAATATGATAGATATGCGGAATGGCTAATTTCAGTGCCACTCTATAACCCAAATCTATCACACTCACATTTGTATGGATAATATCCGGCTTCTCTGTCTTAGCTATAGCCATAATGTTTTTATAACCTATGGTATTCACAATGCTTATTTTCAATAACCTCGGCAGAAACAGTAATAGGTTCTTTAATCCCCTCCCTGCTGGATATGAAGAAAACGTAAAACGAGTTACATAACACTTTATCCCCTTTTCAGTCAAATCCTGATAAATCCCCTTCATATCTGGACATATAACTACAAGCTCTACACCTTTATCAAGTAAACCATAAATAAGGTTTACTACGGCTTTGGTAGCTCCATCATATATTGTCGTAGCACTTAATATGTATAATAGTTTCATAATAAATAATTTAGATGTTTTTAATGACACGTGCAGGATTACCAGCTGCGAGAGAATATGCAGGGACATCCTTAGTAACTACTGCATTTGCAGCAATTATTGCACCATCCCCAACATGCACATTAGGTAATATAGTAGCCTTGTCTCCAATCCATACATTATTTCCAATGATAACTTCACCTTTAGAATAAATGGGCCTTGCAATTGGACGTTCTTCTAATTCAGATTTTGTAAAAAGACCATGAGAATTATCTGTTATAAGCACCCATCTACCAGTTAAAACACCATTTCCAATAACAATCTTATTAATAGCTGTGATATGAACATATTCTCCAATACAAACATTCTCTCCAATAGATATTTCGGGTGTGAAAACTTGATTGGTTAATAAATACTTATCCCAAGCGGTCAAAACTGCATGACTGGCAATATTTGTATTCTTTCCTATATTTATATATTGGTTTCATATAAGGGTACAATGTCTTGATATAGAAGCTGATTTATCTGAATTAGGAATTTGAGACACAAGCCATTTGGAATATGCCCATCCCAAAACTCTTTTAACAAAGCTATGTGTATTGTATGAATATAATTTGGATATTATTTTAAAAATCATAAAGCATAAGTACCCAGTCACTTCACCACCTTTGAAAGCCAGCAGAATAGTTTCTTGGATATAATTAAGTTTATTCTATTAATAATCAAAAGCGCCTAATTTCATTGGGTAAATTATTTTTCAGCAAACTTAACGTTGCTGATTTTTTGTGTTTAACTTTAAATCCTGCGATTCTACCCTGCTATGGCTAATGAAACCAGTTTTGAATAGCCTTTAATGCCACTCATCAACTGGCGCTAGAAATCACCTTCATTTCGTTTATTAATAATTCATATTTGAGAATCAATAATCAATAATCAATAATTTTCTTTTCTACTTCTCTTCTATTTTCATCGGATTCGTCATTTACAAGAAGTAATTCATAATCTTTAGAAGTATTATAAAATTAACTTTAAACACACCTATTTAGTTTTTTTCGGTATAATCAAACTAATTTAACTCATAAAAAAGATTTTAAATATGATTTTGAATTAGAGATTAGTTTTTGCAACTTTTTATTAGCTAGAGTATAATCAATATGTGAAAAATCAACTTTAGAGTTTATACCTATCATTCTATTATCTAAAGATAAATTTTCTAATAAATTTCTTGATCTATTATCAGATCCATCGTTCAATGCGATTGTATAAAATGGTTTCTCAAAGATTATTGAAAATGCTGTACCATGAAATGACGATGTTACAATACATTCTGCATTCTTAATCAAATTAATAAACTCAATGGGAGAAGTTGCTTTATTTTTATTAAACAGATATCTTAAAGTAATTGTAGCTGGAACTTCTATAACAGTACCATGTATTTGTTCAGCAATTTTATTCGCAATTTTTATTAGATTTTTATTGTATCCTAACTGATAAACTAATATGTATTTTTTTTTCGGCAAACTGCTTATTGATAATTGATCCCATTTAGTTTTTTCGATTAGAAAAGTTGGATCTAAAACTTCAATAATCTCTTTATTAGTTAAATTCCTAATTTCCTCTATAGTATCTTTTTCTCTTACACTAATTTTATCAATATTAGATAGCAATTTTTTAATTATATATTTTTTATCTTCTTGTATTTTATAGCTCCCTATACTTGCAGCATAAGTGATAATTTTTGAATCAGTTTTTTTTAAAAAATCTCCCCAATATACATTATCAATACCTTTTGTAAGATAACAATTCCAAATCTGATCACTACCCAGAATATACAAATTATAGTCTTTTGGGATAATATTTGTTTGGCAATTTAAATTCAGATTAGTTTCAATGAAATCATTAAACTTCTTAATCCTCTTAGCTCTGCTATTATTAAGCAATATTATACTTAAAAATCTAGAAATAATTTTTACAGGTGATTTTGATTTAAATTCTAATGAAGGAAGTTTATATGAATCAATTAAGTAAGATGGTCTGTAGTCAATAATTTCAACATCATGTCCCAATTCTTTCAATTTTTCCTGTAAAGCATAAACTTGAAGTACAGCTCCGTAATTATGTGCAAAATGAAATGTTAGTATCCCTATTTTCATAAACCTAATTTTCTTTTTATTTCTTTGATATAATGATTTTTTTTAGTCTTTCTCTTGACTTTTCTCTATTAGCATCACTTTCCTCAAACACAGAACTATTATTAACATTTTGTAATTATATTGTAATTACCAATTCTTAGGTTGGCTATTTTATATATTATAATAATTTTCAATTAATTACTCTAAGATTTTCATTATATGACCTCCGAAGAGATAATGTGGTTTTAAAATTTTTAACTGGTTTTCCTATTGCAATTAAACAAATAATTTTTTCAGATTCATTCAAGCCGATTATTTTTTGTGCTTTGATATCTGCTTCAATTGGCAAACCCCAATGTGCAGGGCAGGCTACGATCTCATAATAATGCAATGCATATAATAAATTCATTAAATAGATTCCACCATCAATGTACAATTGATATCTTTCTCCAATTGTGTGAAAATAACTACGATCACTTGTTAAAACAATTAGTTGAGATAAGCTCTCTGAATATCCCTTCAGACCACCTTGTATTAATAATATCTCATCAATCTTATCTTTGTTATCAATTATATTTACCGAAATTCCCTGTCTATTACAAACTGTAGGCGCTTGATTTGCCAATTCAACAACTTCTTGAAATATTTCAAGGGATATTTTTTCACCAGTAAAATCTCTTACACTACATCTACTTTTTGAAAATTGCTCAAAATTTGATAGTCTAAAATTAAAATAATCTGAAGAAGTATGATATTTTACAGGTTGTTCATTTATCAATAGGTTTCTTTTTAACTGCTCATATTCTTCTTTACTAAAAAAATCTGATATATTTATATTGTTTTTAAGATGTAGTTCATAATATACACATAAATTCAGAATTGCAGATTGTATTTGTACATTTTTTATGTGACCATTAACATCATCAAATCTTAAATAATCAAGTAATTCTTCTACTCTTTTTTTTGCAAAGCGATATCTTATTGGATTATGTAGAAAACCTTTTTCGAGTGAATGGTACCTTAAAGTAATTTCTGCCTCGATTTTATGATAAGTATCTTGTATTAAAACTGAAGAATGTTTATTATACAACTTATAATCATTTAAGAAGTTTTTTTTTAGAACTCTTTTTATCCGATAATTACTGATTCTTTCTATGTTTTTAGATCCAAGTAATTTCTTAGCAATATTTTTTATTGTATACATTTTTTAGTTGATTATTTAATTTATCAGTTATTTTCCACTGATTCGTTGTAATATTTTTTGAAACCATTTTCGCATTATTTTTTGTTCAGATCTATTTAATCCAACAAGATATATAACAATTGAATTCCATATCAATGAGACACATACAACAATAAATAAACGCCATATATTTACATCAATTGATTTCTTAACAATCAAAGGTAATGATATTGACAGTAAGATAACAGGAATATTCCTAATTAAAACATTTTTAACAAAGTGAAAGACAGGAAAATTAATTAATCTTTTTAGAAAAATGAATCTAAATAATAAAGCAATGATCTCTACTGCAATTGTAATATATAAAGTTACTTCAGGAGGGTAACCTAATTTTAGAAAAACATATGAGATTGGAAGAGTCAAAAATAATAATGTTCCTATCACAGCTTGGTATATTGCAATCTTCCCTGTAGCTTGAACTGCTGTCATTAATGGACCGGAAATACTAGTGATAAGAATTACTATCAAAACAAGTACTGTAAATATAGAAGCATACTCAGGAACGGTTATTAACCATAATTTCAGTATCTGATCAACTTCTAATATTATAGGTAATGAAAGTAAAAACAATAGATAGAATGAATATTTAGAACTTTGAATAATTAGAGAGGTCATGTATTCTTTTTCATTAGCTGCAAAAGATTTTATGATTTGAGGGTTTACAGCTATCTGAAAATTGCTAACAAAACTATAAACTGCACCCTGTACTTGTGTTGCTATACCTCTTGCTGCATTAACAACCGGACCGAAAAAGATATTCAAAATAATATTGATCCCTTGTCCTTGGGCAACTCCTGCAATATTACCAAACAAACTCCACCCGGAATAACTCATAAGTGTTTTATATAGCTTGTAATCCTTGACTACTTCAAACTTCGATTCTTCGAAATTTCTTCGTGTATAAATTCTATAAATTGCAGCAATTATAAATGTTACACCAAAAAGTAGTATACCATATAGTTTCAGTTTATCATACGTAATCCAAGTAAGCATAAAAACGATTAAAAGCTTAAGAGATACTTCAAGTATGCTTACATATGCGTACACGTTCATTCGCTCATGGGCAATTATTGTGGCATTATAGGGTACTTGTAAAATGGAAACTATAAAAGAGAGAACCGAAAAATGATATACCCAAATAGCAGCCTCAATACGTTCGGCTGGAATAACAAGATATGTCTTGACAAACCACAATCCCACGGTTTCTGCAAGAATAAAGATCAGTACTGCAATACCGATGTGAATGATTTGTGTAGCGTTAAATGTCTTACGCAGTTGAACAAAATTACCTTTACCAATTTCATAGGAAAGAAACCTCTGGGTTGCAGACGACATGGCGCTATTAAAAAAGGAGAACATCGATACCACTCCTCCCACAACATTGTAAATGCCAAAGTCTTCAACTCCTAATGTGTTCAGAATTACCCGTGATGTATATAGAGATACCAACATTGTTAGTATCATCCTGAAATATAACATCATCGTATTCTTTGCAATACGCTTATTATTCTGCGATAAGGTGGATATGGGTGTGGTTTCTTCCAATTCTTTCAATATAAATTACTATTCGGGTGTACTTTGTAGTATCTTTCACTTCCTTAACGCTTTAACACACTCCATCATTGAACTCCTCCAATGCGGAATTTCAATGCCCAACGCATTCTTTATTTTTGTTTTGTCCAAAACTGAATAATTTGGACGGGTAACTTTACTTGGAAATTCGTCGGAATGGCAGGGTAGGACTATACAGTTATGCCCGAATGCTTCGTTGATGGCTACGGTAAAATCGTACCTGGAACAGTCGCCTTCGTTTGAGAAGTGATAGATCTGGTTCCGTATATCTTTTTTTGCTACAAGTCCTAACTCATTTCCTAACTGTCCATTCGAACCGACTACAAGTATTTTATGCATATAAATCTTCTGAATAATCAAACAGATAATTAGAATCTTTTAAAAGTGGATTGATTTTGTCTTTTTCGGACAAAAGGATCTCTTTCTCATTCAAAATCCAATCGATATTCAATGTGGGGTCGTTCCATAAAATGCCGCTTTCTGATTGGGGTGCGTAATAATTGTCGCACTTATATTGAAAAATGGCTTCTTCACTCAACACTACAAAGCCGTGTGCAAAACCGCGGGGTACAAAAAACTGGAGTTTGTTTTCTTCGGATAGTTCTGCGGCTACAGACTTCCCAAATGTGGGGGAGCCTATTCGAATGTCTACTGCTATATCCAGCACTCTTCCTTTTACTACCCTTACTAACTTTGATTGTGTATAGGGCATCTTCTGAAAATGTAAACCTCTCAATACACCGTAACTGGATTTGGATTCATTGTCCTGAACAAAGATGGTGTTGCATACTTTTTCTTCGAACTCTTTTTGGGAAAAGGATTCAAAAAAATATCCCCGGCTATCTGCATAAACTCGGGGCTCAATAATTACCACTCCCTCTAATTCAGTTTTTATAACATTCATCTTTTTTGTAAGGATTTGTCTTTTTTTTAAAGCGTTCCGTCCGGGCGCACTTCGTGGCTACCTGTCACATTCATTTGTGATGATAGTCAATTTTTGAAAGGGCAAATTTACAAATAATAAGTATAATTAAACCCTTTATTTTGTTAAAAGCTAGGAACCTCTTTGCTATCGATTGCATCGTTGTGTTGTCTAATCATCTGTAGTAAATGATTTGCGTTAAATTAAGTTTTTGTTACAATCAGAAATAAAATCACAAGAAATACTATAAATCTGTAAGTAAAAATCATTATTTTGTCTTTTTCGGACAAATCGGTATCGATTTTTGGCATTTTTTGCGCTATCACAAGCAACGTATTCTCGTAACTGAGTTTGTAAATATCATTTAACCAAGTGACCGCTTGCGGGTGCTTTCAATCCGTGCAATATGTTATATCGGGCAGCCTGATTGGCATGCCACCAAAATCCTAAGCTGCCCAACCTCCCTTAATCTTATCCTGAAGGGTTTCTTTACTTAAAATTTCTGCATGAAAAGGTTGTTATAGTATTTTGTTTTTAAATATGTTTCTTCACTTAACAAAAGTAATGTTTATCGTATAAATTATTTAAATAATTGCAAATATCTTGACAATAATAGTAAATGCAATCCTGAACACAAAATAAAATGAAAAACATGTTTCTCAATAGAGTAGAGACGAATATTCCATAAGAATATTTACAAATTTATGAAAAGTTTCTTTTTCCAAATTTCCAAATCTTTTGAAGGAACAGCTATCCACAATATTTTTTTTGGTCTTGTACAAGCGACATATAGTATTCTTAATTCTTCTTGTGCTGCAGAAGGTAGCATATTGTATTCAGAATTAAATAACGTAGCATAATTGTAATTTTTCGCCTTATCTGAAATAAAAACCAATATTGCTTCTAATGACTTTCCTTTTACTGAGTGTATTGTTTTGTATAGCTTATTATAATTCTGGCTTACATTCTTTTCATCGTAAAAATAGTTTGATATATTATTATTTGAATTACTGTTCTCAACATAGAACTTAAGTTTGTTTTGTTTTGATTTCTTAATCCAATCACTTAAAGTGCAATTTGTATCAGGAAGGTTATTAATAAAATTAAAAATTATTTTCCTATATTTCCTGAAACCAATGCTATTAATCTTATTCCTGATTAATTCATTTGAAATATAAGTCTGATTTTCATTCATTTTAAAAAAACCTTTTTCAATTAAGTTGAAACCTTTTTTAAAATTTCCATTATCAATTAAATATTTCCCTTGTACAATATCACGAACATAGTAATAATTTCTACACCATGGTGATTTATTTATATTAGTTTCAGTTTCATTTGTTAAACCAAAATGTTTTTCTCCGAATATTTTCCCTCTATATACAACAGCACAATCATCTTCTTTTAATCTTAAAGTTTTACATTTAGATACAAAACAATCTTTTATCTGAATAATTTTATTTGTCTCATTTGTATGTTCTATTAGTAAAGGTTTTTCTGGATAATCCATGTCATTTTCAGACGCTGATATTATAGTATCATTAAAAAAATGATTAATTAACTGACATATATTATTGGAACTTCTTCTATTCTCTTCAAGTTTCAAATGTGTCCAATTGGGATTATTAAATTTTTCCATAAACAGCGATGGATCTGCAGTATTCCATTCAAATATTGCCTGGTCTGGATCACCAACTAATAAAATTGATTTTGCATTTGCATTGTCTAATAAGTCAATAATTGCCATTTGGATTGCAGTAGTATCTTGTGCTTCATCTATAATAAGAATAGGAAATTTTTGAACAATATTGTTCGCAATTAAGGGAAATTTTTTTAAAATCTTATAAGCTATATAATTTGCATCAGCTTGGATAGCTTTTCCGGATCTGAAATGGTATTTCTTTATATCATTTATATCGGAAATAACTTTTTTTAATTCACCATTACTATTTGTTATCTCATTCCAAGAAAAGTGATATATAGAACTATGCAAAATAGGTATTGGATCATCATCTATATTGAAAGATACTTTGTCGAAATAATAATTTGGATCTAATATTTTTCTTGACCTATAATTTATTTTTGTAGAATCGTAGTTAAACCATTTGTTATACTCAGTTCCTACTATTTCGGGTCTTTTTTTGCATCGCATAAATAGATGGCCATAAGGTAAAAAGATATATGTGTTAATGAAATTATCTATAGTTCCAATAAAGTTGGGATAACTAATGGAATTTACACGAAATTTTTTTATGCCCTTTTGTATTTCATCACATGCACCATTTGTAAAAGAAATTGCAGCAATACCTTGGTGCCTATTTAACTTGTTGTTTTCTATCAGCTTTGCAAGTCGAGCTGTAACAGAAAATGTTTTTCCACTTCCAGGACATGCTTTAACTATAATTCTAGGTTCTAAACAGTTTACAACTTTTTTTTGCTCAGATGATAATTTTTCAAACATTATTAATACTTTTTAATTATCTATTTATATAAGGCTTTCAGCTATTATGATAATGAAAATAGAATTGCTTTTTTAATATAATCAGGAACATCAAAATTTTGTTCCTGATTTAATCTTTCATTAAGTTGTAATGCAAATTCTGCTTTATCTTTGAAGTTTTCTAATTTCATTTTCAGTTGATCTGCAGTAAAATCTTCTTTCAATATCTCTGTTTTTGGGTGCATGCTCCTATAGACATCTCTCATAATAGTTTTATTTATTTCTGATGCTTCAAATAGATCATGCTCAAAAGTATTATTGGCTAAAGTAACCTCCAAATTATTCTTTTTTAATTTTTTCGCATTTTCTGCCCTATCGGAAATAGGTTTATTTTCAGTAGGATCACTATCTGTTATAATTGCACATTTTGAGAACAGTCGTTTATTTTCATCATCATTATTATAAAGTTTTGCAAAGTGTTCAAATGCCACCCCACCAATATTGACAATCTCAATTCCATTTTTTTCTAAATCAATCTTATCTGGCATTAAAAATTTTCTTGATAATATGGGTAAAAGAATTGCTTCAGAGATACCTTCAACTAATATTGCCCCATTACCAAAGAACATTTGTGATTTTGTAGTATCTAAGAACTTTCTTAGATAATTCCGGTTATCATCTGAATAATCATCTTTAGTTAGATGATTGAAGCAAAAAACCTTGATAGAATTATTTTGTTTTTGTAAAACTTTCACATTTTCAATATTTGATTTCGCAGTTATTGTGGGAGAATGTGATGTGATGAATACTTGCAATCCTTTATCTGTGAGCGTGTTTAAATATTCAAAAAAAGTGTTCTGGTATTGTGGGTGAAGATGAGCTTCTGGTTCTTCTAATAATAGAGCATTGTAAATTTCTAACTCCGGATCTTCGCACCTGTTTAAAAGATCTCCAAGTACAACAGAAGAGAATATTAAATTATTTTCGCCTAATCCATTTTGGTAAATCTCAAAATATTTTTGTTGTGATGCATTTTGAATAATATCAAAAACCGGTCTTCTTATTTCAATACCTCTTACAATATCTGAATATTTACGTCCTACATAATTCATTTCTATTTGAGGAATTTTTTTTAAGATTCCAGTTCCTTCTAAGTGCTCATTTACTTTGTTTTTACCTTCATTTAAGATATATGTCCAGTCATATTCAGGACTTTCAAATATGCCAAATAGTGATTCTGTTATAGTATTTTTCTTTTCTTCGGTTAGGTTTACAATTTGTTCTCCCTTTTTATATTTTGTCAACTTATTAAATAATTGTGCAGTTTGGTTGTTTTGAGAATAAGGCTTTAATCCACTAACTGCATCACGAAGCGGTCCCAAATAAGTGTAAAAAACTTCTTGAAGTGCTTCATATGGAATTTGTTGTCCTTCATTATCACCACCCCATACTATTCTTTTAAAAAATGTTCTTTTACCGCTTTTTACTAATGAATATTTAAGATGAAACTGTATAGTTTGCTTTTCGTTATCTGGATCCAGAGAAATAAAATCAAAAAAACATTCTTTTTCGATATCGTCTTCAATTTCAAAAATAAGATCAAATAATATTTCTGTATTATGTTCATTTGGGTCATTAGGATTTAAATGAAGATCTGATTCATGAACATAAATATTTGTATCTGGTTTCCCATATCCCAAGCAAATTCTTAATGCATCAATTATTGCCGTCTTGCCTGAATTATTTTCACCAATAATTATATTAATGCCTTTGTTTAGAGATAAAGTGAAGTTTTTGAATACTCTGAAGTTTTTAATGTGTAATAGTTTTAAATACATGTTTTTGTGAATTATAATTATTTTTCATTTGTCTATTTTTTTAAAATCAACCAATTATAAAACTATCTTAATATGAAATTGAAGAGTTGTTTATGAAACAAATTAAGGTTAACTTATTTAGTTACACTATAATTTTTTATTAATCTTCCAGTAACCTCCATTGTCAGGACCTATACGCTCAATCAATCCTTTTGATTTTAGCTGTTCAAAATCCCGTTTTATAGTTTTATGATTTACATTTAATATCTTAGCTATTTCCATCATTGAAATCTTTGCATTTTTTTCAACTAACCCAAAAATAATGTTTAACCGATTTTCTGGGACATTTTCTGGGACACTTTCTGGGACATTTTCTGGGACATTTGGTACTAATGGTATTTTTGTGATGAAAATATCCTCTTCAAGAAATTGAATGTCATCGCTTCCTGTGTAAGCTTTTGAATATTTATAAACATTACGAACGCCAGTGCCTAATTCCTCAGAACGTCCCATTTGCGTAAACATCTGAGCTATATGTGGATTTTTAGGAAATGGCTCAAAACTTTTCGGAAGTAATTGTCCATATAGATGGGGTTTATTGGCATTTTTTGTTTCAACTCGATCATTATAAATGATTAAAGTAGTTGGATAAGCATTCATATACTCTCTATGAATTAAAATATTTGCAATTATCTCTCTAAAAATTTTTTCTCTGAGAGAAATACGCAAGTCTCCTTCTAAATAAAATTTATCAGGTAAATGCTTTACTATAAATGCCATGAGTCTGTCATAGGCCTCAATTAAGTTACAACGAATATTTTCTCTGTCGTCGTATCGATCTAAATCAACTTTCCTGACAAGTGCGTCAATTTTGTAATGTGGGATAGCTCCCTGAATAACTTCGTCTTTTCCAAATAGAAGTAGAGCAGCTAAGGTAAATCCCTCTTTTCCGGATATAATATCACGACGATATAATCCAGAAGCATTGAAAAAATCTTCATCGGATAACTCATTCCAAGGGTGGTTAGCACGATTATTCTTGATCATTCGTCTAGCTCTGTCAACAATGCCTGATACAAAATCGGTTTGAAGTAAATATGGATATACCGTATTCTCACTATAATATGCATTTTTTCTTATATACAGTTGTTTAATCTGATCATCTGTTTGTATTTCAAAATCTCCGTCGGCACTTCTGTCAAACACTTTGTTCTTACAGCGGTGTACCTGTGATGAAGCTGGAACAAATATGTGAATCAATATCTTGTCTTCGTAATTCACTTTTGTGGCTTCTAATAAGAAAGAAGGAATCAGCTTTTGAGGATTGTTACTGAGATTCACTAATTCTTTGATCATTTGATCAGCAAGTGCAGGATTTACTCCTTCAATGTGTTTATCATCAGTCACTCCTAATAAAATTATGCCTCCATTTCTGTTGAGAAAAGCACAAATGGTTTCGAAGAGTGTTCCAGGAAGTTTATTTTTTGCGGTTTTAAACTCGATTGAAATACCCTCTCCTCTGGCTAATATTTGAGGTATGTCGATATTCATAGTTTTTCAAAGTTACAAAAAAAACTAAATATGAAGACATTATAGTTATAAAACTGTTTAGATTTTCAGGAAGTTTAGTCAAATGGTATAATTGCTCAATTATTTTTATTGATTTAATTTCAACTTCAATATCCGGGACATATCCGGGACATTATCTATTGCATATCTGGGTCTTCTTTATTATTAATCATGTCATGACATCTCAGCTAATATTCGGGGGACTCGCTTGATAAAATGAAGCATAAATTTGATATATGTATGAGCGTAGCGAATTTACAATATTTAACAATAAGCTACCTCCCACCATGGTCCGATGATGGTCCGATGATGGTCCGATGATGGTCTTACTATCGTCCAATGAAAAACTAAAAATATTTTAACATAATTTAATGACGAATGTGCTCAAATTCACTATTGTATAAGTATTTGAAGTCATTTTTCGAAGACATTAAAAATATAACAATCAGTAATAAATATATTTTGAAATATCAGCTAATATTCGGGGCACCCGCTTGATGAAATGAGCGTAAATTTGATATATGTTTGAGCGTAGCGAGTTTATATCAAATAGCAAATGAATCATTAGCGGGTCGAATATTAGGTGCAATAAGAAATATATCTATTACATCCCAATTCATACTTAGCACGGAATTTCTCAATTGTTTAAAAAGGATTTAATATTGTTTTTCGAAGACATCAAAAATTCAACAATCAGTAATAAATATATTTTGAAATATCAGCTAATATTCGGGGTACCCGCTTGATGAAATGAAGCGTATATTTGATATATGTTTGAGCGTAGCGAGTTTATATCAAATAGCAAATGAATCATTAGCGGGTCGAATATTAGGTGCAATGAAAAATATATCTATTACGGCCACATTACGTCAAAAAGAAAAGCTGTCTGAGCGCAGCGAGTTCTTTTCTTTTAGTAATCAAGTCGCTGACAGGTCAAAGAAATAGTGTAGTAGAGGAGGATTAATATTACATCCCAAATCGAATATCGCGGAATTTCTCAATTGTAATAAGTATTTAATATTGTTTTTCGAAGACATCAGCGAAGTCTTTGGGACCCTGTCCGATGAAGATTACGTCCAAAAGAAAAGCTGTTTGAGCGCAGCGAGTTTTCTCTTTTAGTAATCAAGTCGCAAACAGATCAAATAAATAGTGTAGTAGAGGAGGATTAATATTACATCCCAAATCGAATATCGCGGCATTTCTCAATTGTAAAAGTATTTATCATTGTTCTTCGAAGACATTAACTATTTCTTTGGGACCCTGTCCGACGAAGATTACGTCCAAAAGAGAAGCTGTTTGAGCGCAGCGAGTTCTTCTCTTTTAGTAATCAAGTCGCTGACAGGTCAAAGAAATAGTGTAGACAAGAAAAACAATGCTAAATACTACAATTGAGAAATGGAATATTAATTTCCTCCCGAAACAACAATCAAAGACAACCCAATGATAAATAAGATAAACATAGCAATCAGCATGTTGTTGACAGTTTTCGAAGAACCCTTGAACTCCTTCCAGATGAACACGCCCCAGAGCGCAGCGACCATCGGAGCACCCTGACCCAAAGCATACGAGATAGCAGGACCCGCCTTTTCAGCGGCAATATAACTGAATAATGTTCCGATACCCCAGATGACTCCTCCAAATATCCCAACTAAATGCGTTTTTGAATTACCCGAGAAATATTGACGGTAAGTGACAGGCTTCCCTTCAATAGGTCTTTTCATGGCAAAAGTGTTGAAAAGAAAGTTGCTTGCCAATATACCTAAAGCGAATATGAAAAAAGCTCCGTAAGGTGTAAGCATGCCCGACGCAGGATTGGCAAAATCGTTCAAATCCATGGAGGCGGCGACGAATCGATAAAAGAAAGACATTAATATACCGGCACAGATCGCGATAATTATACCTTTTTTTCGGGTCTTTCTTTCTTCTGCACCTTTACTCATCTTGCCGGAAGCAATACCGTTAAAGATAATGGCGATAACGATCAAGGCAACGCCGATAAAAAGTATCATGGGATCTCCCTTGGGGGCACCAAAGTAATTGATGAAGACACCAAGTACAAGAGCTAAGCCAACGCCTATGGGGAAGGCGACGGACATGCCGGCAAGTGATATGGATGCGGATAGCATTATATTAGAGGCGTTGAATATGATTCCTCCGGTAAAGGCACTCCAAAAATTCTTCGTGCTTACCTGCGTTATGTCGGTAATAAAACTGCGTCCTTCACTGCCTATCGAGCCTAAAGTGAAACCGAAAACCAAGGAGAGGAAGACGATGCCTATCACATAATCCCAATAAAATAATTCATAACGCCAGGTCTTGGCTGCTAACTTTTGTGTGTTACCCCATGAACCCCAGCATAACATGGTGACAAGGCAAAGGATGACGGCTAATTCGTAATTTTGTAAGATAAACATAGGTTTAATAATTTATTGGTTGTTCTTTATAAAATTTCTAACTTCATGCTCCGTGGGAATTGAGAGCTGGGCTCCCATACGGGTGACGCAGATGGCGGAGGCGGCGGTGGCAAATTGAAGGGCTTCGTTCCATCCATGACCTCTCGAGAGCTCGGCGGCAATGGCTCCGCAAAACGTGTCGCCGGCTGCTGTACTGTCGACAGCTTTTACATGGGGAGCGGGAATTAAAAAATGCTCTTTTTCATTTATATAATAGGCTCCTTGTGAACCGAGGGTGATAATGACATTTTTTACGCCTTTCTTAATGAGTATGCTGGCGGCTTCTAAAACTGATCTCTCATCTTGAATTCCAATACCGGTCAACTGCTCTGTCTCTGTTTTATTTGGGGTGATGGCAAATAGCTTGGAAAGGGCTTCGTCAGAAAATGAATGGGCAGGGGCGGGATTTAAAATGATTTTTTTTCCTTTCTCATAAGCATGATCAATAATATAATTTACGGTGTCCATCGGTATTTCTAATTGCATGAGGATAATATCACTCTCATCTATCAATGATGATAAATTAATGATATCGTCTATCAGTAGCTGTTTGTTGGCTCCTTGATAGATGGTGATGAAATTCTCTCCGCTACGGTCTACGTTGATCAAGGCGACGCCGGTACGGGAATTGTTGTCGGTCATTACACCGCGACAATTGATGCCTTCTTTTTTATATAATTCTTTAAGTTCTTTGCCGAAAACGTCGTTGCCGACTTTTGTGATAAAGGCGACATTACCTCCTAATCGATTGGCTGCTACGGCTTGGTTGGCGCCTTTGCCTCCGGGATTCTTCAAAAACGTGTCGCCTATTACTGTCTCGCCTGGCTTGGGTAAACTGGTCGAGGTGATCACTAAATCAATATTGGAACTGCCAATGACTAATATCTTTTGCATAATTTTCATGTTTATTTATTAGGTTCGTTTGAATATATCACGGCTTCTGTCGCCATAATCTGGGCGTCTGTTCTTGGATTTAACCACTTGAAGGTGATAGTATGCTTCTCCACGGGCAACTGATATCTCCAAAATAGATCTACCCTCCGGGCATTGGAGGAGGCGACGGGTAATTGGGCTGTTTCTATCAATTTATTGTCGATATAGACCTCCAACTGTGCGACATATTTGGTGTCGGGACATTGGACATAGCCTTTCAATACAACGCCATTGCCTTCAAAAATGACTTCGGATTGTTCTGTTATGGCTTGCTTGATGGGTTGTTTGCCGATTGGGAAATGTCCTTCAAAGGATTTCTCAAATGCTACGGCTGTGGGTTCTTGATATTTTATGTGTACTTGGTCTTGATCGATTTTCCCTCCTTCTTGCTCAACGACAAGCAATGCGTGCTCATAACTGAGTTTGTAAATATCGTTTAACGAGATATCGGTATATTCAAAGTCGCGGTCTTCTATTTCGTGGAGACTTTCTTTCCAATATTCGGGAATCTGATTGTAACCGATCATTGTGCCTAACACGCCGGCTGCGGTGGCGGCGTTACAGTCGGAATCCTGACCGCAGCGTGCGGAGATATCCATGGTCTTGAAAAAGTCTTTGTTGCCATATAATAGTCCTATGGCGACATACGCGCTGTTTATCTTGGCGTCGATATCGAAGGGGGCAAAAACACCGTCGGGACAGCCGACTTCCGAACTCCATTTCTTTTCACATTCAAACCAGGTTCTTTTCCAGTCATCGGGATACGCTTTATACCAACCGATCACATCGTTAAGACACTGGTAAAAGGTGCTTTCTTTGGGGATGGTCTTTAATGCTTCACGGACGACAAACTCGATGTCGTCGGAAATGAATGCGAGGGAGTAGAGGGCGGCGACAAATACTCCGCCATACCAACCGTCGCCGTAATTCATAATGTGACCTATCTTGTCTGTTATGTGGGATGCTGTATTGGGCATGCCGGGGGACATGAGTCCGGCAAAATCGGTCTGGATCTGTGAATCAATATCGTCGGCATGGGGGTTGTTTAACCAGTGTCCGCTTGCGGGTGCTTTCAATCCATGCAATATATTATAACGGGCTGCCTGGTTGGCGTGCCACAATGGATAGGGGGCATGGGCAAAGGCATTGGCAAAAGAGTCGACGGGGGCTTTCAAGCCTAATCGCTCAAAGACTTCTACAAACGTGAGGTTGACATAGATGTCGTCATACAACCCTGGGAAATTATCGAAATACCATTTTACTCTGTCTTTATCCCAGTTAATAGGGACGTAATCTTGTATCATGGTGCCGTTATACTGAAATTCGACGGGACCTCCGTATGTACAACCAATTGTTTTTGCTGCCCATCCTCCCTTGATCTTATCTTGAAGGGTTTCTTTACTAAATATAGGGGACATATTTGTGGGTAATTGACCGGTTTTATAGTAGTGTAAAAAGGAATCGTGATATTGGGCGTCGACTTTATTGGGACTGTAATAATGACTATAGGCAAAGGTGATGATCTTGCTGACATAGGGACTGGCAAGCTTCATCTGATCTACAAATCGGTTCAATGGGGCGGGGGTCCAGTCTTTATGATCAAAGGTCTCGGCATCGGACCAGAACAGGAGACCGGGTTTTGTGGAAACGGCCTGACTCAATTGACCAAACCACTCGGGAATCATTTCTAACTCAAGACCGCCGGCGCCGACACAGTCCTGGGGGGCAAAAATATCGCCGGACTGAAAATGGGCTTTATCTATCACATATTTCCATATCTGGGCGTAGTCCTTGGCATTTCCTATGCGGTAATTCATAAAGGGGCATAACATAAAGGGCATGTCGGGGGTTGCTTTATGCAAATAATCTAAATTGATGTTTAACGCGTTTACCAGCATGTCTTGGTTTTCTTTGCTGGAGAGTTGGTCGATATTGGCGACTTCCCATACCCAATACCAGCCATACATGGTGTCTCCATAACGGTCTTTGTATTTTTTGATTAACTCGCTGGCTGTCTGGTTGCCTAATTCCATCTCTTTTAATAACCAGGCTTCGTCATAATCTGGGGACCACCATCGCTCATTGAAATTTAATCCTAAAAAGACTTTGAAACCGGCCTTTTGCGCGTTGCGAAGACATGCTTCTACCAGATCTTTTTTGGTTTTGCGTTTGTTTGTTGTCAAACTACTGGGATAGAGACTTCTTGTTTTATTGTCTTTTCCGGTATGTAATGTGGGACCGAAAACAAGATATTGCATGCCGACTTCCTTTAGGGCTTTCAATTCTTTTTGCCACATCGCATCGTCCCAGTCTTCAACCAAATGGTCTTGAATGAATGTGCCTTGTGGCAATGGGTAATTGTCGGCGGTTAATTTTTGCTCAAATGTATAGGGAAAGGATTTACCGGATAAGGTGAGGATGTAGGTGTCAAACTTTCGCTCGTTTTCATGGAGGGTGATGACACGGGCGCCTCTGTCTAATAGTTCTTTATAGGTGGGGGCGTAGCCTGTTTTCCTGCCGTAGGCTAAACAGATCTTTCCTTCGGGGGCGACTATATAGTCGTTGTTGTGGTCGTGACCGACAAATATGCCGGCTACATCTTTGTTGTCGAGGAAGGCGCTGAATAAACCGCTGTTTAAATTGGGGGAACAGACTTGCTCAAATTTATTTCCTAATGTGTAGCTGAGTTGTCTTGCGCTTTCAAATTCAACGGTGGGTATATGAAAAAAGGCAAGTGAAGGTACGATCCTTCCATTATTCATGGTGAATGTCTTGCTTTGATCTCTGTACCACTGGATCTGACTGTCTTTAATCCAGTCGTAGGTTCCCATGGTCTTGTCTGCTGGATATGAATGTGAATCGAACAGATAGATAATCCAGTCGTCTTTTTTATCGTCTGTTGAGGATTGAATACGCAAAGCACAGTTTCCTTTGCCGTCAACATGATCGCCGGCATCGGTGGTGACATTGTAGGGGATGGTTTTTAAAAATTCAAGGATTTGGGCTTTACTCATGTCTGTCTCTGTATCATGATTGCCAAAAGTGACAGCGAATGGGGTCTTGGTGCTTACCATGGGCTCAGTAACTTGCTTCCACCCTTCAAGTGCTCCATTGGATACTACAATATCGCCTGTGATAATAACTAAATCGGGTTGCTCGGATCGTATTAATTTCTCCATGAGAAAAATGGTGCTGTCATTATAGTTTTTATAATTATCACCATTTATCCAATGTAAATCGGTGAACTGGATAATCTTGAATGTGCCATCGCTGAATCTTAAAGGCGACTGGGAAAAGGCATTACTTGACAGTATCAATGCTATGAATAGGAAAACGAATTTTATTGACTTCATCAGTATGTTCTGTTCGATAATTTAATGTTGATAATAAAATAGATAGTTATTATAGATTTTATCAGGATTTATAATAACTATCTATTATAAAGTTATTTATGGCGTGTAATCAACTTCCTTTCTTGTAAATGCGAATATTGTCGAACGCAAAATTTCGGGCAATACTTGGGTCGATCTCTAATCGCATGTTAAATGAATGATAATACATGTTTTGAGGATAGGTTGTGGATCGATTCACGACAAAGGGTAAGGTGATGGTTTCCCATCGGTTGAAATTCTGAACGACAAAATTACTTGGGGACCATATCATGGGACTGGCATCCCAAAACATATAATTGCAGAATCGGATTTTCCCATCTATAAACTGATTGGCTGTCCTGAACTCACACTTTATTACATAGTCTTCGAAATTATCCAACATATCGTCGGTATAGGGGACGCCGCCTTTTTCTGCAATATACCACCAACCGGAATAGGCTGAGGTGTTGTCAATACGCAGGAAATTACCGCTGAGTCGTTGCTTGTCGGCTGGATTGGTAACGACATTAACGGGGTTGCTCGGCATTAACTCGTCAAAATCCATGATCATGAGCTCGCTGTCGTAATAGCGACCGGGACAAAAGGCTTCTACTCCATATTTTAACCCTTTTACTTTTACCTTGATATTCTTATCTACATTACTGGGTACCTTGGCGGTAAGATAATTATTGGAGGAGCTGATGACGGGCGACTCTTTTCCATTGAAATCTACAACGGCATTCAATGAGTCTATTTCATATAACTCAAAAAAGTCGCCGTAAATCATAATGGTGTCTCCGGGCTTGGTGTATTCATTGAACATACGCTCTAAATAGAGGGCGGGAGAAACGGCTTTGAAGGGGATTTCCTGGCGACCGGCCTGATTATAGATATAGATCTTATCGGTTACGGTCATGGCTAATTTTACGGGGATCTTCAAATAGAGAATATCGTTTTCGGTATAGACGTCTAAAAGATTGACTTTTACGTCGTTGATCAATACGGAATCAATATTCTGAATGTCTAATCCTGTACCGTGGACAGCTATAAAATCTCCTAAGGCGGCTTCTGTTATGGCTGTGTTTAAATCGACTACGGTGGTTACCTTGGTAAGCGTAATTGGTACTATTGCTGTACTCTCATCTGTACATGAATACATCGAGATTATAAAAAATAATACCCCGGTCAAGCATATATTTCTAAAATTGATAATACTTTTCATCTTCATTATTATTAAAATTGTCCATAAATAAATTACCATCCGGGATTATTGGTCTCTATATAAGGATTCGCGTTGACTTCATTCAAAGGTAGGGGCAACAGTAAATGCTTCTCCTCGCGACGCTTGACAATGCCATTCTCATCATTGGTGCCAATGGCATTCATTACCTGAAGATAAATTCCCCAACGGATCAGGTCGGTACGACGGATACCTTCTGCTGCAAATTCTTTTGCTCGCTCTTCCAGAATATAGGAACGGAAGGTTTCTTTTGTATAGGGGGTACTACTGTTGCGTGCGGATACAAGGGTGCTGTTATTCCGGGTGTTCAACTTGTCAACAACCTGAAGGGCTTGGGTGGAGGGTCCATTGTTTACTTCATTATCTGCTTCTGCATAAATCAACAGGGTCTCGGCATAGCGCATATAGGGCCAATTGAAATCGGCACGGTTACCGTCTAATGGGTACTTGGATACGGCTGAGAATTTCTTTAACTTGGATCCGTACATATGGGCTCCGCTGGCTACGACATCGGTCTTGTCATATCCGTTTTCTCCCTTTCTTACATAGACACTGTCTCGCTCGGGATAGAAATAATAGGATAGTTTGCCGGTATCTTCACTGTAATAATAGGGAATACGATGTAAAACGCCCCATGTGATTCGCTCGTCATCCCAATCATCAAAGGTCTGAAGCCAATGGTCGCGTTGTACATAATAACCGCTGCTCCACTCTCCTTTATATACGGGATTGGAATAGCCTAAATAATCAACGGGTACATAATTGTAATAGAGTGATCCGTTGCCTTCAATGGTCTGGAGACAGAACTCAAACTCGGGACCGTTCTTATAAGCGGCACTCCATAACTCTTGCTGACTGGAGGCTAAATCAAATTCTCCTTCTTGAATCACTTCCCATGCTTTTTCTTTGGCTAAACGGTAATATTCTTGTGAATCGAAATCTTCATAACCGGCTACCTGACTCTTGTCATGGGTAATGGGAACGGGCATCAAACGGGATGTGGTGCCGTCGGGATTGGTCTTGGAACCGGGACCGCCTTTTACAGTGATCTTACCGCTTGGCATGGAGGCGGAACCAATGGTGGCATAGACTTTTGCTAAAAGGGCTTTGGCGGTACCACGGCATACATGTCCTTTCTTATACTCGGGATCGGTACGGGGTACAAGAAGTGTCTCGGCTTCTTTTAGTGTTTCAATAATGTACTCATAGACTTCCTTCACGGATGCGCGGGGCTGCTCGGGGACATTACCTTCGGAAATGGAGCTCTTAAACAGGGGGATGGGACCAAAATACTGTACAAGCTGAAACTGTGCCCAGGCTTTAAGGAAGCATAATTCTCCCAAAGCATTGTTCTTGGTCTTCTCGGGAATGGTGGTGATCTTATTAACGAGGTAATAATGATAGTTGGCACGGTGGACGGACTGACTGTAGTATTTAAAGAAATTGTCGTTGGAACCGGAATTATAGAAATTACCTGCTCCTATCGAACCAAATGCCCAACCGGGACCGGTTTGATAATCACAATCGAAATTTACCAACTCGGCATAATTTCCCCACTCAAAAGGAAATAGTAATGTGAGATAGGCTCCGGAAACAAGTTGGTCGTAACTGCCGGAAGCGGCTACATCATCTCCTGAAACAAACGTGAAGGTTTGCTCTTCTAAATCACAAGATGTTAGAAAAAACATGCTTGCTGTGAATAGGAACAATATTTTTATAAGTTTCATAATCAAATTCTTCTTTAAAATGATAGTTGAATACCTAAATTAATAGTGCGCGCACTGGGATAGGAGGATAAATCGACTCCTCTGCGTGATGCATCACTGCCAAAACTGTTGACATCGGGATCGTACCAACTGTAACTGGATATGGTAAACAAATTGGAAACACTTGCGGTCAAATTCAAAGATTCGACATACTTGACGGGACTGGTCCATCGGTAACTTAAACTGATATTCTTGCACCTCAGATAAGAACCGTCTTCTACATATCGGTCGGAGGCTTTCATGGCACGGGTATAGGTATTGTCGGGACGAGGCCATTTGGCAATACTCCTGTTATCGGATGTCCAACGGGTATCCCAGACAAACTGGGGCATGTTGTTACCGCCGACAAGGTCGAAGGGTAGTAAATTGGCATTTAATATGTCATTGCCTTCTATTCCTTGAAGGAAGAAACTAAAGGTCCAGTTCTTGTACATAAAATTGTTGGTTAAACCGTATTGATAATCGGGATTGGTATTGCCGATAATGGTCCTGTCACGATTGTCGATAACAGGATCGTCATCCAAATTCTTATACTTGACTTGACCTACCATACTCTTCACCTTCGAGGCGGTGGCATTGGCATAATAGGGATTGGCGCGGACCTCGGCTTCATTGTCATATAATCCGTCTTCTACATATCCGTACAAGGTGCCAATGGCAAATCCGTTTCTCCTCAAAAACATACTTTCCATTCCCCAGACTACATCGGAAAACTGGTCGGCGTTTAAACCGCTGACTTCATTTTTGTTGAATGAGATATTGGCGTCTAATGTCCACATGAAATCTCGAGTTTTTACGGGGATGAAATGTCCGCTTAACTCTAATCCTTTATTGGTGACATTACCGTAATTGGTGGCAATCTCACTGAACCCCGAACTCATGGGGATCAATTTGTACTGCAGCAGATCGGTGGTCTTTTTGTAATATACGTCGAAAACTAAATTTACCCTGCTGTCAAGAAAGGAGGCGTCTAACCCCAAGTCATACTGGGTGGTGGTTTCCCATTTTAAGTCGGGAGCGGCGGGACCTCCCCAACGTTCTTCGGCCATACCACTGCTGAGGGCTCCGTCGTAGGTGTAGTTGGAGGCGACAAACTTGGAACGGGTGGCGTAGGCGTTAACGCCTTGGTTACCGGTCTGACCGGCACTGAGACGTAACTTCAGGTTGTCAAAGAAACCTAAGGATTGAATAATGGGCTCATCTGACAAACGCCATGCTATGGCACCGGAATAGAAATTGTTCCAACGGTTTAGGGCGAGGCGACTTGATCCGTCACGACGTATGGAAAAGGTGGTTAGATATTTATCTAATAAATTGTAATTGACACGGAATAAATAGGACATTAACTGGGATTTTCCACGATAACTGGATATCTCTTTATCACCGATAGCGGCATTCATATCGTTATCTTCGGTATCGTCGGTGGGGAAATTCTTTGCATTCATCGATTTTCCTTTCCAGTTGACTTCTTCATAGGTCGCACCGGCGACTGCATTGAATGCGTGTATCCCAAACTTCTTGTTGAAGGTGAGCATCGATTCTTCGGTAAGACTTTCGTATGTTCCGTCGGACTTGACTGCATAACCGTTGGTGGGCGACTGTCCGGCTCCGGTATAACGGTTATAGTACTGACTGCGTTCGTCAAAACTATAGCCGTAACCGAGATTCTGACGGAACTTCAACCAGTCGGTAAAAGTGATTTCGGCAAATCCGGATGTGAACACAGAGATGGTGGAAAGGACATTCTTCTCTGTATGTACGGTCAAATAGGGATTGGCTAAGCCTGATGCGAAATCTTCTGAAAATCCGGAGTCTGCTTCTGGATCGAAGACGGGACGGGTGGGATTGAAAGAGATGGCAGATGCAATAACTCCGTAATTTTCACTGTTCGTACGGGCAAAACGGTTGTCGGACTTTGTGAAATTAAGATTGGATCCGATCTCTAAAAAATCATTGATCTTACGGGTGTTGTTGGCACGGGCGACAAAGCGTTTGTAATAGGAATTAACAATAACGCCTTGCTGATCCAGATATCCGCCGGAATAGAGATAGGAACCGTTCTTGTCTCCTCCGGACACGCTTACATTATAGTCTTTGCTGAATGCGGTATGGAATATCTCGTCTTGCCAGTTGGTGCCATAAAACAATGTGCCGTCTCCGTTACGGTCGTAACCGTTCAAAAAATCATCGGGACTGGGCAGATAGACTCTTTTTACGACTTCCATCTCGCCGGTCTCGGGATTTGGCTGCTTTATCTCACTCCAGCGACCGGGAATAGGAAAGGGTAAATTGGCAGGATCGACAAATTCTTTTCCATCATACAGATAGCCGTTTATGGTTAACTCATTGCGATATCGGGCATAATCGGATGCGCTTAAAACATCAATGGTCTTTACGGGTTTGGAAGTACTGAAGTTTGAAGTGAAATTAACCCTGGGCTTTCCTTCCATACCGGACTTGGTGGTGATAATGACTACTCCATTGGCTCCGCGGGAACCATAAATAGCGGTGGCAGAGGCGTCTTTTAAAACTTCAATGGACTGGATATCCTGGGGACTAATGGTGCTTAACGGGTTGTTGTTCTGCTTGGTGCCATAGTCTGTGGCAGGGGCTGCGCCCATGGAAAAGGGGATACCGTCAACAATATACAATGGTTCGGTACTTGTGGTAAAGGAGTTGGCTCCGCGGATCTGGATACTGATACCGGCACCGGGGGCTCCGTCGGCTTGGGAGACGTTGACTCCTGCTAATTTACCTTGTAATCCCTGATTGATGCTCACGGGATTGGTTTTCAACAGGTCCTCGCCTCTTAATGATGATACAGAACCGGTGAGGTCGCGTTTCTTCACGGATCCATAACCGACTACTACAACTTCTTCTAATATTTCTGTATCCTCGGTAAGGACTACTTCTAAATAGGTCTGACCGTCTAAGGATATTTTCTGGGTTTGATAACCTACATACGAAAATTCAATCACAACATTCTTGTTGGGAACGGTTAGAGTGAATTCTCCATCTGCATTCGTGGTGGTACCTTGTCGATTGTTTTCTATAACTACATTTACACCAATCAGGGGACTTCCTTTGGAATCGGCGACTTTCCCGCTTACTTTTGTTTGGGAAAATGCGCCGAATGTGAATAGAAAAATAGATGTTACGGTAAGTAACAAACGCAATGGACTTTTATTGCAGTTATTATTTTTCATGTTCGTTATTTTTATCTTTATAAAATTGAAATTCTATAGTACCATAAAAATTATAAGATTTCGTCTGAGACTTATAAGATCTCGTCTGCAACTTTATTGAAATAATCAATGGATTGTTTAATCTCTGGTAGATTATTTTCCCAGTTTGCTTCGTACTCAATAGTGAAGTAGCCTTTGAAATTTTGACGTTTCAACTCTTCTAACATGCCTTTTACATTCAAAACGCCGGTTCCCCAAACAACATCTTCCAATGTGCCTGCTTCTCCCTGGGGGGCGATATCTTTAAAGTGCATGGCAATGAGTCTTCCCTGTAACTTGCTTAATGCGGAGATAGGTTCTACATTCATTCGCTTGAAATGGCCGACATCGGCGCTTGAGCCTAACAAGGGACTCCGTTGACCTATATACTTCAGCAATATTTCGGGTTCCCAATAGGAGGCTTCGTTGGGATGGTTATGGGTGGCCAGTTTGATATTGTATTTCACGGCGAGCTCTTCTACTACATCCCAGTCTTCACGAGCTGGCTCGGCATTGATAAATTCCATTTCCATACTCTTGGCAAAAGAAAAGACTTTCTCCCATTCATCTCGTTTGGGGGTCCAAACACCGGATGACACAATCTTTATGTCTTTCGATTTGGCGAGTTCTTTTAGCTGTTTTTGTTGCTCGGAAGTTAGATCATAACCAAAAACAGCATCTCCAAATCCTTCGCCCATCTTTTGACCGGGATAGATCTCAATATAATGTAATCCTAATTCTTTTGTCTTGTCTAACGACTCTACTACTGAAAATAAATGAAAGGTGTAGGATTGCATGGATAGTTTCCATCCTTGTTTTTCGGCTTTTGTCTCGGAGTTAGCGGCGACTTTCGAATCGGCTTTTACTTTGCATGATGTGGTGGTGACTAACATGCTGCAGGATAAAAGTAGGAATAATAGTTTTTTGATTTTCATGTTGATAATTTTAATAAATGACAACACGCGTCACAGCGTGCTGTCACTTGATTAGTAATATTTATATAATTGGCATTTCGGGTAATGTGAAACCGTTTTGATAGGTGTGCTTGATCCATTCATTTGCCATCTCTAAGGCATTGAACTCGGCAAATCGTCTGTCGAATTTTGGATCTCCGTCAATGACTGCATATTCATCTACAGTCACAATCTTGATTTTGTCGGTGGGTGATATATTGGTGAACTTCATATTCTCTCCGTCCCAATGCAATACGCGATGCAATCCTTGTAATCCGGAAAGTCGTGTGGCTAAAACTCCCATGACGACCATCTCGTTGAAAGGTCCGGAAAATTGGAAATTGGAGGATGATTCTTTTCTGTTATCGGGTGATTCTTTACATGCTCTTATCCAGTCTTGTTCGTGTGCATTGGTGTCCCAAATATTGCCATTGCCGCCTTTTACCCGTGGAAGAGTGGGCTCGGGTTGTTTGAAATCTGCCATCAAAGAGGTGGGCAATAGGGTTGGATTCATACCGTAACATCCGGTCATTATCTTGCCTTTGGTGCCGACAAGGATGATTCCTCCGTTTTCATCTCCCATCATCTCTCCGTCTTTTAACTCTTCGGGTCGGTTGGGTACAAATCCTCCGTCATACCAGTACACTGTCAACTCGGGCATATTAACCTTGTCTTTCGGAGGTCTTGCGGGGAATTTGTAGGTTACTTTCTGGGCTTGTGGGGGCGAATAAAGGTTGGATAGGGTGGAGGTGCCTTCTACACTGATGGGGTACTTCAAATCTAATGCCCAATATAACGGGTCCATAATATGGCAGGCCATATCTCCAAGTGCGCCTGTACCAAAATCCCAGAATCCTCTCCAGTTCCAGGGTGTGTAAGCGGGATCATAAGGACGTTTTGCGGCGGGACCGACAAAAAGGTCCCAGTCTAATGTTGCGGGTATGGCAACGCCGCCTTTGGGCTCTGATAATCCTTGTGGCCAAATGGGACGGTCGGTCCAGCAATGGGCTTCATAAACATCGCCGATAACGCCGGATTGTACCCATTCTGCTACTTGACGACACCAGTCGAACGAGTTGCCTTGGTTGCCCATCTGGGTGGCTACTCTGTACTTTTTGGCGAGCTTTGTCAATAGTCTTGATTCATACACACTGTGGGTCAATGGTTTTTGTACGTAGGTATGCTTACCCAATGTAATGGCGTGAGCGGCAACACCCGCATGGGTGTGGTCGGGAGTGGCTACCAAAATAGCGTCAATGGATTTGCCCATCTTGTCAAACATCTCGCGCCAGTCTTTAAACTGCTTGGCTTTTGGAAAATCGGCGAATGTTTTTGCGGCATATCTCCAGTCTACATCGCAAAGGGCTACGATATTCTCAGTTTTCATATTGGCCAGGTTACGGCGACCCATACCGCCGACACCAATACCCGCGATATTGAGCTTGTCGCTGGGGGCCATGTGACCAAATGTTTTTCCTAAAACACTGTTAGGAACAATGGTTAAACCTGCAGCACTTACGGCTGCAGTCTTCAAAAAATTTCTGCGTGAATAGGTTGTCATAGTATACGTAATTAATTATGTTGTTAAAAAGTGATTTTTTTTTATTAGGTATCTTTATTTAACGAACTCAAATCTTACTTCGTTATAGTTCGTTCTTCTTTCAGCCACATAGATTATCTTCACCTAACGAACTCTAATCTTGCCCTCTTCTTGCCCTCTTCTCCGGATTTTGTTTTACTCCCTCAGCTGTATCTTCAATTAACAAAATCAAATCGTGCCCTCCACAAACTCTCTTCTCTAAGCTTTGTTTTTCTCCCTCGGATGTATCTTCTCTTTATTAAATCAAGTCTTGCCCTCTTATCCGATTATATTTAATCCTCTCGGCTGTATTTTATCTTAACGAAATCGTATATCTCTGCATGAATTATTTAGAATAATTGCAAATATATTAACAAAATCACTCTGTGCAAACGTTTTCGCACGTAATTAAAGTTAAATAATGTTATTTCATAACAGAGCTACTTCTTATTGCATTATTTCTATTAGCTTTGTTTTTAAAAAATAAGTTTATGCTGCATAAGTCAAACATCGTTGATATAGCCGAGAAATCAGGCTTTTCCATTACTACAGTGTCTAGAGTTCTAAACGGAAAAGCGGACAAATATAGGATTAGTAAAACTACGCAACAAAAAATAAAAACCACTGCAAAAGAGCTGAATTATGTCCCGAATGAGTTCGCGCAGAACTTGCGTACAGGTAAAAGTAAAACGATTGCGCTAATTGTTCCGTCACTAAAAAATCCTTTTTTCGCGGAAATAGCAAGTGTCATAAATCTTGAAGCCAGAAAATCTGATTTCATAACTCTAATTGGTGATAGCAACGATAGTATTACAATCGAAAAGGAGGAGGTTAAACAGTTGTCGTCAAGAAGTATCGGTGGAATGATTATTGTTCCTTGCGGCAAGGAATATAATCACTTGCTGAATTTGAAAGAAAAAGGTTTGCCTATTGTGTGCATCGACCGGTATTTCGTAGATCAGGATATCTGCTATGTTTCTTCTGATAATTATAACGGGGCTTATTCTGCGACAAAATATTTAATCGAACAGGGACATACAAATATTGCATGTATTCAGGGGTTAAAGGACTCTGTGCCAAACATCGAGAGGGTTAAGGGATTTAAGGATGCATTAAATGATAATGGTATATCCTCTTATTCTGTTACGGGGGACGCTTTTAGTGAACAGAATGGATATCTGGAAACGAAACTTTTATTGCATAATGACCAAAAGCCTACCGCCATATTTGCTTTCAGCAATACTATCGCTATGGGAGTGATAAAGGCTCTCAAAGAAGAAAATATTCATATTCCTGATGAGATCTCACTCATTACCTTCGACGATAACCCATATCTGGATTATATCGAACCTCCCCTAACACGTATCTCTCAACCCATAGAAGAAATCTGCAAAATAGCAGTCAAAATCCTGATTTCTAAAATTCAGGATGATGACACAACCCCTAAAAAAGTCCTCCTAAAAACAAACCTAATCATAAAAGACTCCGTCAAAAGCCTAAAATCCAACTAACCTCCTATTAGAATACAAATGGATTTATTTGTCTTACACTCCTCTTCTGAAATATTTCAGAATTAGCCTATTGCCATACTTCTTCTTGATTCCAATTTGCAGAAAATCCCATTGCAGAAATATCAATATTAGGATATTCTGCCAATAATCTTATAATTTTACCTGTCATATCATTTGTTGGAGCAATGATGTTGATAAAATATTTGATAATGCAAAGTGTATAGAATATCTTTCCTTGTTTGACTGATGCTGATATCCAAGGGCGATTCATTCTTCGCATGGTACGAGTTTGCAAAGACCAGTCTCTGTTCCAGACTCGTGCGTGATGACAACATGAGTTCCTTGTCAAAGTGATTATTGTCATCCATGAGTTAAATACGGGCACGTTTAAATCAAACTCCTTTGCAATCTTTTTGCGAACTTGATGACTAGCAAGGTTTTTGAAAATACTAGTAAGTACGCCAATAGGAAGAATCTCAGCAATTATCCATGCTGGTGGATATTGATTTGAATAGGTAACTCTGAAATGTTTAATAAAGTCTTCACGTGAACGATTGTATTCTGATTTTATCAACGATAATGTCTTCTGAAACTCAACTTTATTTGCAAAATTGGCAGGATTGGTTATCCAAAATGGATCTCCAGTTTCTTTACTTGTAATATTTACAATGGAACTTCTTACAGCAATCTCAATTTTCTCAATTTGATTAAATAATAGCAATCGCAGATGCCTATCAAATCGATACATATCAAGAGCCTGATCAAATGTTGAACCTATCTTAAATTGATGTTGTTCTTTAGGAAGTTTTAGCAGTGGGTATAAATAGGCACTTAATCTATAGTAGCCAATTGTGCGTAGATAATTCTCAACTCTGATTTTATTATCTATATGAAGCCCCCTTGATTGTAATATACTTGCTAGTTGAGCGGGTGAGGAATATGTTTTGATGAAAGGTAAACGTGCCATATCCATATATAAAAAACGACCCGCCGATTTAAGCATTGTAAAGAGGCTTGGCGGGTTCTTGTGATGCAAAGGTATGAAAAGTCTTTCTATTCACCAAACATTTTACTCGAAAAAGGCCTATAAATAGTGAAATCTATCAGTATAATAATCTCTATAATATTTTTTTGTTTTGTTATATTTTGCGCCACAGTACGTTACTTTGCAAAAGTAATAACTTTTTTAAATTAAAAAACACTTATATAATTAATTTTCAGTAAGAATACGGATTAACTCAAGTGGAACTTTCTCAGAAATCAGGAGTAGGCCTGCGTTTTGTGCGTGAACTGGAACAAGGTAAACAAACACTTCGCATGGATAAGGTAAATCAAGTGCTTAATCTTTTCGGATAATCGAATTCACTCTATACCCGAAAAGGTATAAAATATCGGCAGTATTACATTATTATACCCTAAAGGGTGCAATAATCACTCCTAATACTCTAATTAATAGCTTTGTTTTATTCCCCTCATGTAATAATTATATTTCGATATATCGATAATTTAATATCATATTCACTTTTTACTTTTGATATTCTCAAAAGTAGTTTGATACCATTTTAATCTTTTGATAATATGAAGAACAAGAAAAATCGAAAGAAAGATTGCCAGTTTGTCATGGATCTCAATAAATACTTTCCGTTGTATTTCATCACCATTCAGCAAATCAATAAACCACGGAGTCAATCCGGTTATTGCTACAAGAATAAATAGTACAGAAAAAATTAATACTTGCCTGTTTTTTGAAAAGAGTCTTTTTGAAATTACTGCTTTGTACCATTTCCAATGTTTGCATATATGGTAAAACATTAATAAAGAAAGTATAACAATCGAAATTTTATGAATTACGGACCAACCATTATAATTTATTCCAAACGCAAAATCATTTATTGAAATATTACCATGATTTCCCATATGATACTTCACTTGAATCAGCATTCCTGAAAATGCTGTTGTGATACCAAAAACAATTAGACCAAGATTAATTATAAACCGATTAATTTTATTCCTCATTAGTTTACCCTCCTATTCTTTACTTGTTTTACTTATTTGAAAAATCACGTTATAAGCGCAAAGTTCAAGAAAAGATAACTTTGTAACGATAACAATTGTAAAGAAATAAAATTTATATTCGATTTCTTATTCGACTAAGTGATGTTGGCGTAATCCCCAGAAAAGAAGCGATGTAATGTTGTGGAACACGTTTGATAATTTCAGGATGGTTTTTAATCAAATCCTCGTAACGTTCTTGAGGTGTGTCTTTTATCCTTGAAAGAAATAATTGTTCGTAATTTCGAAAACGTTGATAAATGAAGTCCATTAAACCATCTTTAAATTCAGAGTAAGTATCCAGAAGTTTCTCAAATTCAACTTTACTAATCGACAAATATGTAGTCGGTTCAACACTCTCGATTGTGAAAATGCTTGGTTCTTGATTCATAAAACTGTCTATTGATGCAACAGGTTGCCCTTCGAAAAAGAATTGAAAAGTGATATCTTTCCCATCTTTATTAAACCATTCTCTCAAACAACCATTTTTAATTATATAGATGTTGGTTGAAATTTCTCCTTCGTTCAATAATACTGTTTTAGATGGGATTTCTTTTTCTGCAAATCTCTCCTGAAACTTCTTCAGTTTTTCTAGATCCTCTATGATTTTTTCTATTATCATTATTTTGGAGTAACTGTCTTACATCTTTTAAAAAGATTGTTTCTTATTTTAATGTGCTAATTTACAAATAATAACTTTATAGTTAACCAAAAATACGACTTGTTTCACGACATCTTCTGTAATAGATATATTTCGAAATATCAGCGAATATTATATTATGCTTCGAAGACATTAAAAATTCAACAATCAGTAAGTAATAGATATGTTTTGAAATATCAACTAATATTCGGGGTACCCGCTTGATGAAATGTAGCGTAAATTTGATATATGTTTGAGCGTAGCGAGTTTATATCAAATAGCGAATGAATCATTAGCGGGTCGAATAGTAGGTGCAATAAGAAATATATCTATTACATACACTACACTTTATCGCGGAATTTCTCAATTGTATTAAGGATTTGATATTGTTTTTCGAAGACATCAGCGAAGCCCTTGGGCACCTGTCCGACGATGATTACGTCCAAAAGAAAAGCTGTTTGAGCGTAGCGAGTTCTTTTCTTTTAGTAA